>ENA-OQHD01000004-OQHD01000004.1-human-gut-metagenome-genome-assembly--contig:-NODE-4-length-143913-cov-16.319503_pt1 | contig 143913 bp, 135 predicted proteins | sample MGYA00242560_ERZ504711 | MGnify/ENA primary metagenome ERZ504711 (study PRJEB26092, sample SAMD00036198) | human gut metagenome | host: Homo sapiens | study: EMG produced TPA metagenomics assembly of...
TTAAATGTTGCTCTGCCGCCACGCCTGAGCGAAAAAACATCGGCTCGAGCAGATTCTTGCCGAGTCCGAGTCGCTCGACCATAGCGAAACGCGTCGCATTTTTCGATCTGGACAACCTATTCCACGAGACGTGCTTTGAGATTGCCGGCCGCCACATGTTGTGGGAATTGGATGAAGAGCGTCAATACGCATTTTGAGCGGTACAACTGGTTGCGTATGGTGTCGCAGGATCTGGATTGGGAGCCGATTCGTCGTCAGCATCGCCGGATTCTCGAGTCCATTAAGAGGGGCGATACCGACACGGCGAGCTATCTGGCAGAGACACACCTGCATCTGATGCCCGAGGAACAGGGCCCGGTTATCGCCTTGCATCCCGACTATTTTGAGCTGCCTAAAGACTCGAATATCTAGCCCATCATCGCATCTGCTCGAGACACAAAAACGATGTTGCTCACCTACAGCGTTTTGCAACCGAGATTTTTAAAAATGCCTAAAATGGCTCAGAATGCCGACAGTTGGGAAACGGGGTGCGCTATGGCGCAGATGAGAATCAAGGATATTGCCGCCGAGGCGGGCGTGAGTCCGGCCACGGTCTCGCGCTACCTCAACAACCGCCCCGGGCAGATGACCGAGGAAACCCGTGCTCGCATCGCGGCAGTTATCGAGCGCACCGGCTATCGTCCACGTGCCGCCGCGCGCAATCTGCGCAGCTCGCGCACCAACCTCATCGGTGTGATCCTAGCCGACATCGCCAACCCGTTCTCCAGCGCCATGCTCGAAGGGCTTTCCGCCAGCGCCGCCACGCGCGGCTGCTCGCTCATGACGGCCATTAGTGGCAACGACCCCGTCAAGGAGGCCGAATCGCTCACCAGGCTTATAGATGCCGGCGTGGACGGCCTGATCGTCAACACCTGCGGCGGCAACGACGAAGCAATCGCCGCGGCCGCGGGACGCCTACCTGTTGTGCTGCTCGACCGCGATGTTGCCAATGGCGGCATCGATCTGGTGACCTCCAACAACCGCGAGCTGGTCGCCGGCCTGGTGGACGCCTTGGCCGCCGCGGGCAGCGAGCGCCTGTGCCTGCTCACCGAGGCAAGCGACGACAGCTCCGTTCGTCGCGAGCGCGCCGAGGCCTTTGCCGACGAGCTCTCGCGTCGCGACCTTGCCGGCGAGGTCGTCGCCCTGACCGACGGTGGCGCCGCGGGTGTCGGCCGCCTGGACGAGGCCATTCGCGAGTACGCAGGTAAAAAGCTCGGCCTTATCGCCGTCAACGGTTTGGTCTTTCTGCGTCTGACCGAGGCGCTGGCGCAGCTGGGTCCCTCGCTGCCGGCGGGTCTCAAGATCGCTACGTTTGACGATTGCCCCTGGAACCACGTGCTCTTTGGCGACGTGACCACGGCCGCGCAGGACACCCTCACCATTGCCGAGCGCGTGGTCGAGCGCCTGTCCGAGCGCATCGACGTCGTTACCACTACGGTGGGCGATGCCGCAAAGCTCGCCCCCAAGCGCATCGAGATCCCCGGCCACATCGAACACCGCGCCTCGACCTTACGCTAGCCGCTCGTTCGCAACGGTCTGCTCGCGCACGATTTTTTTGAGCGCTTGATACGCTTTAACCCTGCGGAAACATTTTTCTGCGATAGTATCTGCGATATAGACCAGTCGAAACCCGCCCGAAAGAAAGGGGAGCGACATGAACCAGCAGAACATCGATTACGTACTCCGCTCCGTAGAGCAGCGTGACATCCGCTTTGTGCGTCTGTGGTTTGTCGACATTCTCGGCCGCCTCAAAAACTTTGCTATTAGCCCCGAGGACCTCGAGGTCGCATTTGAGGAGGGCATTGGCTTTGACGGCTCGGCCATCGAGGGCTTTGCCACGCCCGAGGAAGCCGATATGCTGGCGTTTCCCGATGCCTCGACCTTCCAGATTCTGCCGTGGCGCCCGAGCCACAACGGCGTCGCCCGCGTGTTCTGCGACGTGTGCACCCCCGATTGCAAGCCGTTTGCCGGCGACCCGCGCGATGCCCTGCGCCGCATGTTCCACAAGGCCGAGAAGGCTGGCTATCTGCTTAACGTGGGCGCCGAGCTGGAGTACTACTACTTCCCCGACGAGCACACTCCCGAGCCGCTCGACAACGTGGGCTACTTCGATCTTTCGGTGAGCGATGCCGCTCGCGACCTGCGTCGCAACACGGTCCTCACGCTCGAGAAGATGTCCGTGCCCGTGGAGTGCACCTTCCACGCCGCCGGTCGCTCGCAGCATGGCATGAGCCTGCGTCACGCCGAGGCCCTGAGCATGTCCGACGCTATCACCACGGCCAAACTCATCATTAAGCAGCAGGCCTACGAGAGCGGTTGCCACGCCTCCTTTATGCCCAAGCCGTTGGCGGGCGAGGACGGCAGCGCCATGTTTTTGCATCAGTCGCTGTTCGACCACGATGGCAACAACGTCTTTTGGGGCGAGGACGACGAGAAGTACCACCTCTCCGAAATCGCCAAGCACTACATGGCCGGCATCTTGGCGCACGCGCGCGAGATCAGTGCCATCACCAACCCCACGGTCAACTCGTACAAGCGCATCACTACGGGTGGCGACTCCGTGCCGCAGTACGCCACGTGGGGCCTGCGCAACCGCGCGAGTATGGTCCGCATTCCGGTCTACAAGCCCGGCAAGCCGCTGTCCACGCGCATCGAGCTGCGCAGTCCCGACCCCATGGCCAACCCGTACCTGGTCAACGCCGTCACGCTGGCGGCTGGTCTGGACGGCATCGAGCGCAAGCTGGAACTCCCGCCCGAGGCCACGGCCGAGACGCTCAAGCTTACCGACCGTCAGATGGTCGAGGCCGGCTACGCGCCGCTGCCGCGCTCGCTCAAAGAGGCGCTCGACGTGTTTGAGGACTCGCAGTTTATGAAGGATGCCCTCGGCGAGCACATCCACAGTTTCTTCCTCAAAAAGAAGCGCGACGAGTGGCATAAGTTTGAGTCCACGATCACCGAGTGGGAGATCAAGCACTACCTGGCGAACTCCTAATCGCGCTGGCTTGTTCCAGTACGATTGAGCTCATTTCTTTGGAGGCCGATATGTCCGAAAAGAGTGCCCTGTTCATGGCGCGCACGACGCGCTTCCACGAGTTTGCCCGCAGCTTGACGACCACCCTGGGTGTCGAGGTGAGCCTGGCAACCCCCGATTCGCCGACTGCGGCGCACGACTTTGACCTGCTGATCCTCGACTCCGACGGCATCCGCAGCGACCGCATCGATCAGATTGCCAAGTGGCTTGACGATCGCGGCGGTGTCCCCATGTTGGTGATCGTTGACGACGAGGCGCTCGGTACCTTGCGCCTGCCCAATCACGCGCATGCCGACTTTGTGTGCCCCACGGCGACGCCCAACGAGCTCAAGGCTCGCGCGCAGCGCCTGATGGGCGAGGAGGAGACCGTCACCGCCGACGATGTGCTCAACATCGATAACCTCGAGATCAACCTGGCCACCTACCAGGTGACGCTCGATAACGAGCCCATCGACCTTACGCTGATGGAGTACTCGTTGCTGAGCTTTTTGGCAACACACCCCAACCGTGCCTACAGCCGCGAGGTGTTGCTGCACCGCGTGTGGGGCTTTGAGTACTGCGGCGGCACGCGCACCGTCGACGTGCACATCCGACGCATCCGTTCCAAGGTGGGGCCGCAGATCGCGGCGCACATCACCACCGTCCGCGGCGTGGGCTATCTGTTTAAGGACTAGCAAGTAAATAGAGGAATGTGAGGGTACCGGAGATTTCTCCAGTACCCTTTTCTCGTTTAGGGCGAAAAGAAGAACTTTCACCGATTTAAAGTGTGTCAGTAAAAACAATATCAAACGTATAGCACTATCTCACGAATATCATTTAGTTACCGTATCTCCCTACTGCACGGATGGAGGAAGAAATGCGTTATTCGAGAAAGGTGATTGTCGGATTCATAGTATTGCTTGCCGCCCTGATGTCTCCAAGGTTGGTTTTTGGAGACGACGACTTGGTTCGTGTCACACCGCAAATAGCTGTGGAGCAAGCGCAAGCTTTCTTTGATGACGTATCGGATGAGCCGGTGACCGCTTGTGACCCAGTAAAAATGGTGAATTCCGATGGGGAATCAATCGGGTATATCGTTCGCGCGAAGCGGGATGACGTTAACTATGGCTACGTCGTATTTGATTCAGAGCGATCTTGGTGGATCAGCGAATACTGCTTGGCTCCGAACGCCCCTATGCCCATTGAGAATACAAGCGATGAAATAGCCCTTCTCGCATCCCAAGATGACATCGTTGCTTTGAAATTTGACGAGCTGTCTTTTGGTATTGCAGATCTGGATAATAACGTTGTTTTAGATGAGAAGGGATGCCGGTCAACAGCGGTGTTTTCTGTGGGAAATAGCCGCAGCGGATCTCCAGGCAGGTTCGAGGATGTTTTCGTATTGCCCAAAGACCTGTATAAACAAGGATATGTCATTGACGCAAGTAAAACTATTTCAGGGATGATAACGCCTACACAATCAGAGGTTATTAAAGAAACGGGGACCTATGCTTGCGATGTGTCTGCGATGTTTGCGGTAAGCAGCCATTATGTAACGCTAAACCGGCTCAAATTGCCAGACTTATATCATGAGCTTTGGCAGTTATCGGGAACATCCGGCAAACCAAATAAGTCATTCGATCAAGCTACGGGCCTTTACTTTACCCAAGGAGAGACTGCCATCTCCAAATGCTGTCCCCCGGCTATTAAGGAGTTCTGTGCTAGGCGCTGGGAAAAGGCTTGAGACATCATTTGCCTGGTATCCATCTTGGGATTCTTTCAGGGCAACTGCAGATTCTGGAAATCTCAGTATCTTTTCTGGGACTCTCAGTTCAAGCCATGACGCTCATGCGATGGCTGTTGCGGGATATGTGGCTATGCATAATACATATTCAAATGATAAGAAATATATGCTTGTTGTCTGGGATGGTTGGTTCAATCAGCTGCGTTTTCTTCCATATGACACAACGATTTATATATCGCATGAAGGGACGTATTGTGGAGAGTGACGGCGAAGATGATAGAAAGCGCATACGTAAAACGCTGGGGCTTCTTTGCGCATTTCTTGGGATATTGGTTGTCGCGGCCTATCAACCGAGCCCCTCGGTCGTCGGTGGAAAAGATGACGAACATATTTCAGTTGAAGTACAGACGCTGTCGGATATTCATAACGGACAATTTGAGGCTCTCGTGTCAAGCGGAGGGCGGAAAGAGATTGATATCCGTAGTTACTTTAATACCGGAACTGCTTCAGGGCTGAAGGCGGGAGAGAAATGGATTCTATTCTTCGCAAGTGATGCCAATTTAGAAGAGGAAACTTTGCATCCCTACTATATGGAAAAAGTTAACTAAATCGGTGAGGAGCGAGAGGAATGATCAACAGAAGACAGCTATTCGTCTTGGCATCAGGAGCTGTTATGTTTGCTGGGGCGAGAGGGGCCAACGCTGCGCAGCTTACGAATGCGCAAAAACGATTGACGCTTGTGACCGACATGATAGTTCGGAATGAGGCTGGGGTTATTGTGTCCTCGGCGCGAAGCAAAGATGTCTTGGGTGCCGGAAATAGAAAAATGGCTGTTGGCAGCATAAACAGGAATAATGACGGTGCAGCGTCCCTGACAAGAGCGGCAACTAAGAATTTGGTGACGGTTCATAGGGAGTCAGATGATTCACTGCCGGTGTTGGCAAAGATTGAGATTGTTGTTGAATATTCTGAAGATGGGCAAAGCATTGCAATTCGGTCAGGAAAATATTCGATAATTCAAACCGATCCGCTTGTGATGTATGCAAACGCTTGGTATGCGCTCATGCAGAAAGATAAATATGTGATGAACTACTTCACAGAAAGCGAAGCATCATATGAAACGGGGTGGGGGCCAACGCCATACGATGCGGAGAAGGATAAGTGGACGTGCGGATCGGGTATGGGCGCGACGATTACAGACTTTATTAACGATTCAACATATAGTTTTGCTATCGACTGCTATATCGAATAGACATGACGGCATAAAACGAATTGGCCTATAAGCATGTCATTACTTAAGCAAAGCTGAAATCTTGGCATCCAGTGCTCGGGACTGCCCAGCTTGGGGTACAACTCAACGTGAACAATGATGGCCCGCCACATGTTTGGCGGGCCTTTGGTTATTTGACGAAAGGATCGCAGCTATGAGCGAGAACGATTCCCAGCGTCCCCAGGATGCGGGCAACGCCGGCGAGACCCAACAGCAGCCGCGTGTGCAGGTAGAGTCGACGCCTGCCGACAGCAACATTCCCTACGTGCAGGCCTACGACACGCAGACCGGAAAGCCGCTGGGCAGCCAGCAGGTTGTAAACAAGCACACAGTGGTCAAGACTAAGACCAAAAAGCTGCCGATCTTTATTACGGCGCTTGCCGGTTGTGCCTGCGGCGCCCTGCTGGTCATTGCGCTCATTATGAGCGGCACGCTCAACATTGGCGGCGGAAAGAATGCCGTGACGGCGGGTGCTTCGGGTTCATCGACGCAAAAGATTACGATTGATTCCGAGGACACCACGCTGGCCGAGGCCGTTTCTGCCAAGGCGTTGCCCTCCGTGGTTTCCATTACCGCCACTTCGAGCGGCAGCCAGAATGGCTCGCTTTCGCAGTCTGCCGACGAGTCGGACAGCTCGGGCAGCGTCGGCTCGGGCGTGGTGCTCGATACCGAGGGCCACATCCTCACCAACAACCACGTGGTCGATGGCTATGACCAGTACGTGGTGACCATGGATGACGGCACCACCTACGAGGCCGAGTTCGTGGGCAACGACGCTTCGAGCGACCTGGCCGTCATCAAGCTCAAGGACGCAGACGCCTCCAAGCTCACGCCGATTGAGATCGGTGATTCCTCCAAGCTCAACGTGGGCGAGTGGGTCATGGCGATCGGCTCGCCGTTCGGCAACGAGCAGTCTGTCTCCACGGGTATCGTCTCGGCGCTCTATCGCTCCACGGCCATGAGCTCTGCCAACGGTAACACCATCTATGCCAACATGATCCAGACCGATGCCGCCATCAACCCGGGCAACTCCGGCGGCGCGCTCGTTAACGATAACGGCGAGCTTGTGGGTATCAACTCGCTCATCGAGAGCTACTCGGGCTCCAGCTCGGGCGTGGGCTTTGCCATTCCGGTCAACTATGCCAAGAACATTGCCGACCAGATTATCGACGGCAAGACGCCGGTGCATCCGTACATGGGCGCTACGCTTTCGAGCGTCAACGCGCTCAACGCCCGCACCAACAAGCTGAGCACCGATAGCGGCGCGTATGTGGCGAGCGTCGTTGAGGATGGTCCTGCTGCCAAGGCCGGCATTCAGGAGGGCGATGTCATTACCAAGCTGGGCGACGACGAGATCACGAGCGCCGACGGCCTGATCATCGCGCTGCGCAGCCACGAGGTGGGCGAGAAGGTCGAGATTACGCTCATGTGCGGCAAGGAAGAGAAGAAGGTCACCGTCGAGCTGGGCTCCGATGAGAAGCTGCAGAACCAGCAGCAGGACGACAGCGCGACTGACACCGGCAACGGTGGCATTACTGACGAGCAGCTGCGCCAGTATCTGGAGGAGCTGCTTGGACAGCAGGGCCAGGGTCAAGGCCAAGGCTATGGCCAGGGTTTCTAACGAGCCGTATTGCACATATCGAAGCCAGAGGGGCTGTCCCGCCAACGCGGGACAGCCCCCTCTTTTCGCGATGATCCCTTGGGGACGGAGGAAAACGGATCATGTAGAACTGACAAGGGCATGAGTTGATCGCGCGATCCACTCCGGTCTGGCGGCTGCCGATTCGATGCGGTTCGAAAGGGTTATTCGGCACCATGGCGACCGGTGGTACTCTTGTATCCGTTTGAAATCGAGCGAAGGAGTGCCGCTATGGAGCAATCGAGCCTGTTTGGTGACGGTGTGGACATCGATACCGAAACGCCCGCGAGCGCGGATACCGCTGCACCGGCCGATGCCCGTGCCCAGGCGGCGGCGCGTGCGGCCGAGCTGCGCCACGAGCTCGATTACCACGCCTACCGCTACTACATGCTCGATGCGCCCGAGATCACGGATGCCGCCTTCGACAAAATGCTCGTTGAGCTCCAGCAGATCGAGGCGGCCTACCCCGACCTGGTGACGCCCGACAGCTATACCCAGCGCGTGGGCGGCTACGTGAGCGAGCAGTTTACGCCGGTCACGCACATGGCACGCATGTATTCCATGGACGATGCCATGGATCTGGACGAGCTCGACGCGTGGCTCCAGCGCACCGAGGATGCGCTCGGAGCCGGTAGCGTCACCTATACCTGCGAGCTTAAGATCGACGGTCTGGGCGTGGCGCTTACCTACCAAAACGGCACCTTTGTACGCGCTGCCACGCGCGGCGACGGCACCACGGGCGAGGACGTGTCGCTCAACGTGCGCACCATCAAGGATGTGCCTATGCACCTGTCCGAGCCTGCGCTCGCCCACATGGGTGCCGACCGCGAGCGCACCATTGAGGTGCGCGGCGAGGTCTACATGCCCAAGGGCAGCTTTGTGCGTCTGAACGACGAGGCCGATGCCGAGGGCCGCGACCCCTTCGCCAACCCGCGCAACGCCGCTGCAGGATCCCTGCGCCAGAAGGATCCCAAGGTCACGGCACGTCGCGACCTGGCCACCTTCATCTACGCCATCGCCGATACCGATCCGCTGCACGTCCACAGCCAGCGCGAATTCCTCGATTGGCTGCGTAGCGCCGGCTTTAGCGTCAACCCCAACGTGGCTCGTTGCGCCACGCCGGCCGAGGTCCACGAGTTCTGCGCCCAGGCCCTCGAGCACCGCGGTGACCTGGATTACGACATCGATGGCGTGGTCGTAAAGGTCGACAGCTTCCAACAGCAGCTCGACCTGGGCTTTACCGCCCGTGCGCCGCGCTGGGCCATCGCCTTTAAGTTCCCGCCCGAGGAAAAGCAGACCGTCCTGCGCGAGATTCGCATCCAGGTGGGTCGCACCGGCGTGCTCACGCCGGTGGCCGAGTTCGACCCGGTGACGGTCGCCGGCTCTACCATCGCGCGCGCCACGCTGCACAACATCGACGAGATCCGCCGCAAGAACGTGCGCGAGGGCGACACTATCATCGTGCACAAGGCGGGCGACGTGATCCCCGAGGTCGTGGGTCCCGTGCTCGACAAGCGCCCTGCCGATTCGGTCGACTGGCACATGCCCGAGGTCTGTCCCGTGTGCGGCAGCCCCGTGGTCCACGAGGACGGCGAGGTCGCCTACCGCTGCGTCTCCATCGACTGCCCTGCGCAGCTCAAGGAGCGCCTGCTCCATTGGGTGAGCCGCGGCTGCATGGACGTGGACGGCCTGGGCGACGAGATTGTCGACAAGATGATCGCCGCCGGGCTGATCCACGATGTCGCAGACTTCTACCAGCTCACGGTCGACGACATCGCCGGCCTGGACACGGGGCGCGTGTATGCCATCACTCAGAAGGGTCATAAAAAGGGAGATATCCAATACGATAAAAACGGTTCTCCAAGGCTAGAGAAAGACGGAAGCTATAAACGCTATAAAACTGAACAGGTTGCTTGCACTGCTGGTGACCCTATTTTGGTTGGCAATAAGATTGCCAGTAAAGTAATTAGCGAGCTAAATAAATCCAAGACATTACCTCTGTCTCGCGTGTTGTTTGCGTTGGGAATCAGGCTTGTTGGCAAAAGCGTTGCCGAGTTACTCGCGCGTCGGTATTTAACCGTTGATGCGCTTATTCTCGCGACTGATGAAGATATGGCAAATATTGAAGGCGTTGGCCCGGAGATTGCAAGGAGCGTCCGCGGGTTCTTGTCTGTAAAGGACAATCTCGATGTACTCGAGAGATTGCGTTTATGCGGCTTTTCGCTTGAGGAAAATTTAATGAGTGAAATGCAGTCTAAGTCGGGGCAAATGGGCATATCCAGCGATCTTGCTTCCTCTCAGCCGTTGAAGGATATGACCTTTGTCCTTACGGGAACCCTCGAGAAACGTTCTCGTTCCGAGGCGGGGGATGCGCTGAAACTCCTGGGTGCAAAGGTGACGGGGTCGGTTTCGAAGAAAACCTCCTATGTAGTTGCAGGGGCGAATGCGGGCTCAAAGCTCACTAAGGCCCAAGCACTTGGTGTGCCTGTATTGGACGAAGATCAGCTTGAGGAAATTATCGAAACGGGCGAAGTGCCTGTGGAGTAGGGGGCTGTCATGGCGGCAGACGTACTGTTTTTGGATGTTGAAACTCCAAATGGACACAATGATCGAATTAGCTCAATTGGACTAATTCGATGTGACTGCAATGGTGCCGTCCTTGCAGAGGGTTCCTATTTGGTTGATCCTGAGGAGCCGTTTTCGGAAATTAACATGAGGCTAACGGGCATTTCTCATGCTGATGTTGTCGGTGCTCCTACGTTTCCGGAAATATGGTCACGCTCATTGAAAAGCTTGTTTGACGGAGCCGCTCTGGTTGCCCACAACGCTTCGTTCGATTTGGCGGTTCTGTGGAAGCTATTCGATGCCTATGAACTTGACAGACCCGAGTGGAATTACGCCTGCACTAAAGAGCTTGCCAAGCAGTGGCATCCAGAATACCCAGACTATAAGCTTCCAACGGTTTGCCGATGCTTAAATCTCGAGATGGGGAGCCATCATCGAGCCTTGGACGATGCGGATGCTTGTAGGCGCATCTTCCAATCGCTGATTATGGAAGATAAGAGGCACATCCCCATGTTTGCGCCGTATAGCCTTGGTGTTGGTTGCAGACGACGTTCAAATGAAGGGGCTTCCCGTGCTTTGGCACAGAGAGCGAAGTCGGAAAAAACTGTCGATTACTGCGACTTTCTAAGTTTGTGCGAAATGATAGTCGCCAATGGCAGAGTTGATGCCTTGGAGGCAATGTCGGCACTGCGGTATGTCGAAGAACATGATATGTCGCAAGGCGACCCTTTGCTCGACAAAGTTTGTTCGCTTCTAACTGCCGCTTTGGCGGATGGTGATATAGATGAGCGCGAATCCAATCAATTGGTTGGTTTATTGCGGGGGGTAATCAATCCCTGCTCCGACGCCGTAGCGCATCGACGGGTTCAAATTGAAGGAAAGAAATTCTGCCTTTCTGGTACTTTCTATCATGGTTCAAAAGAGTGTATCAAGCAGTTTATTTTGCAGAACGGCGGTCAGGTGCTGAGTGGAGTGTCAAAGAAATGCGACTACGTAGTTGTTGGCGATGAAGGCAGTGATGCTTGGACTACAAAGAACTACGGAAGCAAGGTAAAGAAGGCCCTGGAGCTCCAGTCCAAGGGCGATGACATTCAGATTGTCAGCGAAGATGCTTTGGGACTTTAGCATAGGTCGTTTTGGTGTAACATAATTGTGTACACAATTATGTTAGGAGTGTGCCATGCCTGTTTGCGTTCCAATTAAAGATATGCGGGACACCGCGAAATTCTCGGAACTCGTTGAAACTACTACTGGTCCAGTGACTGTTACAAAAAACGGCTATAGCAAATTTGTTGTACTTCGATCCGAGGACTACGACCTCATGGTTCAGGAACAGGCTAAGGCTCGTCTGATGGCTCGTATAGCTGTGGCCGAACGGGAACGTGCTGCTGGCGCGGCACGTGATGCCTTTGAGGCTCTCGATGACCTTGAGGCAAAATATGGCCTATAACGTCAAGATTCTGCCTACAGCTGAACAAGAAGTTGACGATATCGTTGATTATCTATTGGGGCATGGTATTTTTACTGCCCGGCACTTTCTTGATAAATACCGTAGTCAGCTCCAGCTTCTTCAAAGTGGTGTAGTTGACTACGGCTTATCGAAGTTACCCGAGCTCGCAGTGCTTGGTTACCATGCTTGCCTCATTAATTCTTATGTAATGCTTTATTACTACGATAACGAGGACGTTGTGATTGCCCATGTTTTTCACCAAAGCCAAGATTATGCCGCATTGGTGATATCTAGAAATCGATTTGAGTTGCTGGATGACGATTAGTAAGAACCGCCCGAAAAGCATGATGCCTTCCGGGCGGTTCTTACTTTGCTGGGGCAACGGGCACGGTGATCTGCGTCACGTAGGTTGCCGGGTCGTCGCTGATGATGTCATCGATGAGGGCGATCTCGCGCGACGGGCCGGCGGGTGCCAGCCCGTGTTCGTGCATATAGCCGAGTATCTGCTCGTAGCGCGAGCCCGCCTGCCCGTGCGTGCCGCGGAAACTTATGGTCAGGCAGCGCGCGGCGGGTCGCGTCTCAACGTCGCCCAAGTAATCATCGGTGTCATCGAGCAGCAGAAAGACCTCGTCGTAGCCATCAAAATCGCCGGCGGCGAGGCGTTCGGGCGCGATACCCACACCCAGATTGCCCAGATAGGCAAAGGTTTCGTGCTGCCCCTGCTGAAGCTGGCGGATATGCCATCCCAGCGAATAGGCGTCGGTGGGATTGACGCGCTCGTGTAGCGTGGCGCAGCGAAGTTCGGGTTCCTCGATTTCGCTAATGGTGTCGAGATCAGCATTCAAAGCGCCATGAAGCAAGGCAAGTCGCTGGTCAATCTTGCGCGACATGCGCTCCAACTCACGCCGCCTGTGCTCAATTAACTCCTGTTGCTTGGTCAGTTGCCGTTGCATCAAATCCATATCGCGCGTAGTGACAAACTCGCGAATCTGGGTCAGCGGCAGGTCGAGAACGCGCAGGTTGCCGATGGTGTTGAGGGTGGAGAGCTGCCGCGATCCGTAGTAGCGGTACCCACTCGCCGGATCGACATACGCCGGCTCCAATAGCCCCATCTGTTCGTAATGGCGCAGTGTGCCCACGCTCAAATTGAGCAGGCGCGCCACCTCGCCAATGCGGAGCAGGCCCTCGGTGTGTTCGCTTGGCATGTCGGTCACAGGACCGCTCCTTTCGGTAAAAACAGGGGAGGAGCGCCAGGCTCGCGTTGCCCCGCTACGCCACCAGCTTGTCAAAAGTTCCGCGGCGGTTGAGCACGGTAAACGCGACAACGCAAATGACCGCCGACATAATCGATCCGCACGGCGAGGCGATGCCCATGGGAAACAACGTGTCGGAATAGGCGTTCGACAGCAGCCATGCACCGGGTACGCGAATGAGTACCACAGCCAGCACGTTGTGCGCAAAGCCGATGTAGCTCTTGCCATACGCAGCGAAAAAGCCGCTAAAGCAAATGTGGATGCCGGCAAAGATCGCGTCGAAAATGTAGCTGCGCATATAGCCGGTACCGGCGGCGACTACTGCAGCGTCCTTGGCAAAAAAGCCGATAAACGCCGGCGCCACCAGCCACATCAGCACCGTGATCAGGCAGCCGTACACCACCGAGATGGTCATGGCATCCTTGAGCACCTGACGCGCGCGGTCGCCCTTGCCCGCGCCGGCGTTTTGCGCCGTGAGCGCGCTGACGGTAGCGCCCATAGAACTCGGCACGATAAACAAAAAGCTGATCATCTTTTCGACCAGGCCCACGGCGGCGGCGTCGACCAGGCCGCGGTGGTTGGCGATGACGGTGATGAACATAAACGCCACCTGGATGCAGCCGTCCTGCACGGCCACGGGCACGCCGATCTTAAGAATGCTGCCGAGCACCTCGGGCTGGGGGCGCAGGTCGCTGCGCTTAACGTGGATGTTTGTGCGACGGCTCTTGAGCCACACGAGCGCGAGGGCCACGCTCGCCGTCTGCGCGGTCACCGTGCCGAGCGCCGCGCCCACGGGGCCGAGCCCCATGTGGCCGATAAACAGAAAATCAAGCGCGATGTTGATGATACATGCCACGCCAATCACGTACATGGGCGAGCGCGAATCGCCCAGCCCGCGAAAGATGGCCGAAAGAATGTTGTATGCGGCGATAAACGGAATGCCCATAAAGCAAATGCGCAGGTAGGCGGCGGTGCCTTCGACCGCCTCGGCCGGCGTGCCAATGAGCGCCACGATCTGCGGGCACAGTGCGAGCAAGATAGCGGCCAGCACCACCGAGACACCCATAAAGAGCGTGATGGTGTTGCCGATGGCGGTCTCGGCGCGGTCAAACCGGCGCGAGCCCACGGCGTGGCCGACGATGACCGTCGTTCCCATGGCCAGACCCACGAGCGTCACGGTAATGATATAGAGCGTCTGCGCGCCGTTGCCCACAGCGGTGATGCCGGCAGCGCCGCTAAACTGCCCCATCATGTACAGGTCGGCCATGCCGTAGAGCATCTGCAAAAAGTAGGAGAGCATATAAGGCAGGGCAAAGACCGCGATGGTCTTAAGGACATTGCCGCGTGTGAGGTCGTGTTCCATGGGCGGGGCACTTTCTGGCTTAGATCGTTTACGTACCAGTGTAGTGAAAACCCTACAACGATTGTAGAGTCAAGATTTGTGTTGGCAGCGGGGCGAAAAAGTCACGCTCGCGTTCATTTCCAATTGAATACAGGGGCGCGTCCTGCGAGCTTGGTGCCTGCGCCAACCTTGCAGAAATCGATTTCGGAACACTTGACACCGCCGCACGGCGCGCCATAATACGTGGGTTTGCGAACAACGTTTGATGGGGGATGAACCTGCGTGCGCAATCTCAAGATTCTGTTTTCCTATCTGGGGGCATACCGCCGCGATGCCATACTCGGCGTGCTCTTTGTGACGGCCGAGACGGCGCTCGAGCTGTTTATCCCGGTCATCATGGCAAATATCATCGATGTGGGCGTGCCCGCGGGCGACATCAACTACATGCTGTTGCAGGGCACGTATATGTTGGTGTGCGCCGCATGTTCGCTGGTACTTGGCTTGGGCTATGCGCGCACGTCCGCCCGCGTTGCCTCGGGGCTGGGCGCTAACCTGCGCGAGGCCGAGTATCGCAAGATCCAGACGCTCGCTTTTGGCAATCTGGACAACTACGACGCCAGCTCGCTGGTCACTCGCATGACCACCGACATCACCGTCATCCAAAACGCCATCGGCAACGGTTTTCGCCCCATGGTGCGCGGCCCCGTGACGCTCATCGTCGGCTTGGTCTATGCGCTGGTGCTGTCGCGTCCGCTCGCCACCGTTTTCGCGATCATCCTGCCGGTGTTGGCGATCGTACTGGGCGTTATCACCTATCGCGTCAGTCCGCTCTACCGCCAGTTGCAGACCTCGATGGACCATCTCAACGGCGTGGTGCAGGAGGACCTCACCGCCGTGCGCGCCGTCAAGGCGTACGTGCGCGCCGAGCACGAGGAGGCCAAGTTCGATGCCGTCAATACCGAGCTTGCGCGCACCGCGACGAAGACCTTTGGCAACGCTGTGCTCAACTTGCCGGTGTTTCAGCTGTCGATGTACGTGGCGGCGCTTTCCATTCTGTGGATCGGCGGTCGCATGATTCTTGCCGGCGAGCTCGGCGTGGGCTCGCTCACGGGCTTCATGAGCTATGTGCTGCTGATCATGAACTCGCTCATGATGATTTCCAACGTGTTTTTGCTGCTCACGCGCGCACTTGCCAGCGTGGAGCGCATCTCGCGGGTGCTCGACGAGCGTTCGCTTATCCAGGCGCCCGACGCTGCCACTGCCGTGCATGGGGTGGCCGACGGAAGCATCGAGTTTCGCGACGTGTCGTTTAAGTACCGCGAGGATGCAGCCGAGGATGTGCTCGAACATATCGACCTTCGCATCGAGAGCGGCTCGACGGTGGGCATCCTCGGCGGCACGGGCTCGGGCAAGAGCTCGCTTGTGCAGCTGATCGCGCGCCTGTACGACGCCACCGAAGGCGCCGTGCTCGTGGGCGGGCGCGATGTGCGCGATTACGACCTGGCCGCCTTGCGCGACGCCGTGGGCATCGTGCTACAAAAGAACGTGCTGTTTACGGGTACCGTGCGCGAGAACCTGCAGTGGGGCGCGCCCGATGCCACCGACGAGGAGCTGCTGCGTGCCTGCCGGGCGGCATGCGTGGACGAGTTCCTTGATCGCATCGGCGGGCTGGACGGCGAGTTGGGCCAGGGCGGTGCCGGTGTCTCGGGCGGGCAGAAGCAGCGCCTGTGCATCGCGCGAACGCTGCTCAAGCATCCGCGCGTGCTCATTTTTGATGACTCCACCAGCGCGGTCGATATGGCGACCGACGCTAAGATTCGCGAGCATATTGCTCAGATTCCCAATACGACGGTGATTGTCATCGCACAGCGCATTGCGAGCGTCATGGATGCCGATCGCATTGTGGTGTTGGACGACGGTCGTGTCCATGGCGTGGGCACGCACGAGGAACTGCTGGCGGGCGACAACATCTACCAGGAGATTTACGCCTCGCAGATGGAGTTTGCGGGGGATGCGGACGCCGGTGACGGCAGCGACGATGGCTGCGCGAACGATCCGTTTTCTTCCGTCCCCAGCGGATCGACCTTGGAAGGGGGTGAGCGCCATGCCTAAGACATCCGTTCAGGCCCGTCCCACCAATCTGACGCAGACGCTTCGCCGCCTGCTCTCCTACATGGGGCATGCCAAGTTCTCGTTGCTCGCGGTGGGCGTGCTCGCCTCCGTCGCCGCCATCGCGAGCCTCGCCGGCACCTACATGGTGCGCCCCATCGTTAACGGTTTGGCCACGGGCGGGGAGGAACTGCTCGCCAAGCAGGTCATCCTGACGGCGATCATCTACGCCGCGGGCGTGCTCTCGGCTCTGGGCTACTCGCAGATTATGGTGCGCGCGGCCCAGCGCGTGGTCTCCGATATTCGTCGCGACCTGTTCGCGCACATCCAGACGCTGCCGCTCGGTTATTTTGACAGCACGCGCTCGGGCGACATCATGAGCTTTTTCACCAACGACGTCGACACCGTCTCCGAGGCGCTCAACAACAGCTTTGCCAACGTGATTCAGGCCGCCATTCAGGTTGTGGGCACCACGGCCATGCTCATCATCCTCAACTGGCAGCTCACGATTATCACGCTCGTGTGCGATGCGGCCATTGTGCTGTATGCGCGCTACTCGGGCGCGCGCTCTAAGCGCTTCTTTGCCGCCCAGCAGGCATCGCTTGGCGACTTGGACGGATATATCGAAGAGATGGTCTCGGGCCAAAAGGTCATCAAGGTCTTTAACCGCGAGGCAGCGAATGTTGCCGGCTTCGCCTGCCGCAACGACGAGCTTCGCCGTACCGGCACCGCCGCCGTGAGCTATGCCAACTCCATGGTGCCCATGACCGTCGTGATTGGCTACGTCAACTATGCCATCGTCGCCGTGGCGGGCGGCATGCTCTGCATCAAGGGACTCGCCGATGTAGGTGCGCTCGCGAGCTATCTGGTCTTTGTACGCCAGGCGGCCATGCCCATCAACCAGTTTACGCAGCTTGGCAACTTCTTGCTCAACGCGTTGGCCGGCGCTGAGCGCCTGTTTGCGGCCATGGATCTTGAGCCCGAGGTGGACGAGGGTTGCGTGCAGCTGGTGCAGACGGGCGACGCTGCGTGGGCATGGAAGATTCCCGAGGGCCAGGGCGTGGGCGCGTACGGGCATCTGCATGATGTGGCTGCCGTTAATGAGTCGGGCCGTGCGGTGGCTGCCGACGGTACCGAGCTCACGTGCGGCTTGGTCCCGCTTGCCGGCGACGTGCGCTTCCATGCCGTGAACTTTTCCTACGTGCCGGGCACCCGTGTGCTCACGGACCTCAACCTGTTTGCCAAGCCGGGGCAAAAGATCGCGTTTGTGGGCTCGACGGGCGCCGGAAAGACGACCATCACCAACCTCATCAACCGCTTCTACGAGGTCGATGACGGCGAGATCACGTACGACGGCATCGACGTCAAGCACATTGCCAAGGCCAGCCTGCGCGGGTCGCTCGGCATTGTGCTGCAGGACACACACCTGTTTAGCGGCACCATTGCGCAGAACATCCGCTTTGGCAAGCTCGACGCGACCGACGAGGAAGTGCGCGCCGCTGCCGAGGCAGCCTGCGCTGACTCGTTTATCCGCCGCCTGCCTAGAGGGTACGACACGCCGGTCACGGCCGACGGCGCCAACCTGTCGCAGGGCCAACGCCAGCTGCTCGCTATCGCGCGCGTTGCCGTGGCCGATCCGCCGGTGCTCATCTTGGACGAGGCCACGAGCTCCATCGACACGCGTACCGAAAAGCTTATCGAGCGCGGTATGGACCGCATCATGCGCGGACGCACCACGTTTATGATCGCGCACCGCCTGTCCACCGTGCGCGATGCCGACGCGATCATGGTCCTCGAGCACGGCCGTATCATCGAGCGTGGCACGCACGAAGAGCTGCTCGCCCAGCACGGCGAATACTGGCAGCTCGCGCATGGCTTAAAAGAGCTGGATTAACCCGTTCGAGCACGATGCTTTGAGCCCTCCGTGCCCCCTCACCTAGCCTCAAACCATCACAACATTCGACGATTTTTCGCCAAAATCGAGAAAAGCATCGAATGTTGTGATGGTTTTTCTGCCACTCGATCGGGTGGAATCGCTTTCTTGTGCACGAAGGTGTGCGGACCCGTGGGCAGGGGAATAAGGTTGGTTATCCGACTCCATTGGAGGGCTCATGGACCTGCCGATCGTCCTGTCCCATAAGACTGCCTGGCTGTACCACAACGTGGCGCGCCCGTCCGAGCCGCTCTCGCGAGCAAGCAGCCTATACGATGAGGACTCGCTTGCTAGCGAGGCGGAGCCGACTGCGGACCTGCCCAAATTGGGGCTCGATGCCAAGGGGCTGAGGGCTTCGACGGCAGTCGGGATCGTTACCGACTATCTGGTTTCGCTTGGTATTCCACGAGAAGAGCTCGGTCATATCGACACGCTCGTCAACTTCGATTTTGAGCGCTCGACGCCGGCTGGATTTAGGTGCCACGTGTTTGGGGCGCCGGTACCTCCAGACCATCTTCTTGAGGTGGCAGAGGGCCTTCTAGTGGTTGATGAGGTCATGTGCTTTGTCCAAGCGGGTTCGTGGATGAGCGAGCCCGAGCAGCTGGAATATGGCTACGAAATCTGCGCCCGATACCATTTGAATCATCTGTCGACGGACGATTATGTCGAGATGGGGCAGAGGTATACCGTTGCCGATTTGATTGCCTATTGCAATGAGAACCGATCTCGTCAGGGGGCCATACGCGCGGCCGCCGTGATCAAGCGCGTGCACGATGGCGCGCGGTCGCCCATGGAGACGGCCACCGCAATCATGGTCGTAGCAAAACGTTCCCAGGGCGGGCTGGGATACGCCAAGATCGAGCTCAACCATAGGGTCGATGTTCCCAACGAGTTCAAGTATCTCGCAAAGGCCGGGTATTTCGAGATCGACGTATATGCGCCTGCGAGCGGTACTGGAATTGAATACAACGGCTCGGACCATCTTGATAAACAGCGCAGCGCGTCGGATGCGGAGCGTATGACCGTGCTGAGCGCGCTGGGCTTTAGGATGATCGTCCTCACCGGGACTCAGTTTGCCCATCAGCTGCAATTGCACCGGGCGATGAACGCCATCGCGCTCGCTATGGGCCTTAAGTGCGACCGAAGCGAAGCGTTCCAGAAACGTCAGAACGACCTGCGAGAATTCGTGATTCGGCACTGGGACGGCGGTCTTTAGGGGCGCTTTGGTCCTTCTACGGGGCGCTGCGGGCAGGTAGACCATCACAACATTCGACGTTTTTTGCCAAAATCGGGAAAAGCATCGAATGATGTGATGGATTGTATGCCGAGGATGGGCTTGGGAAGCCGATCTTGCTCGAAGCGGCCTGTCCTGTCGTACGGGTGTCGGCATGATTCTCTCGTGGGGTATTATGTTTTCCGAAGAATAAAACGCCGCGCGAGGGGAGGGCTGCGTGGACGGGCACGTGCAACATGACGGCTTTGGTCGCGATATCAACTACCTGCGCATTGCCGTTACCGACAAGTGCAATTTCCGCTGCATTTACTGCATGCCGGCCGATGGCGTGGCGCCCCGCGCGCACGACGAGCTACTCAGTGCCGAGGAAATCGCCCGCTTTGTGCGCTTGGTAGCGGGAGAGGGCATTCGCCGCGTGCGCCTGACGGGTGGCGAGCCGCTGGTCAGCCGTCGTATCATCCCGCTCGTTCGTGACATTCGCGCGATCCCGCAGATCGAGGACATCTCGCTTACCACCAATGGCGCCCTGCTGCCCAAGTTGGCACCGCAGCTCAAAGATGCCGGGCTTAACCGCGTCAACATCTCGCTCGACACACTCGACCCTACGCTCTTTGGAAAGGTCACGCGCCTGGGTCGGCTCGAGCAGACCATGTCTGGCATCGACGCGGCGCTGGCTTGGGGCTTTGAGCCCGTTAAGGTCAACTGCGTTGTTGTGCGCCGGCTCAACCAGGATGTGGCAGCCCTCGCGCGCCTGACGGTCGACCGCCCCATTCACCTGCGCTTTATCGAATACATGCCCATCGGCGATGAGCATACGAGCTCGCATTGCGCTGTGGACCCGCATGCGCCCGCGCTCAATCCGGCGCTGTGGGATGCGAGCGACACCGTGCCGAGCGACGAGCTGCGGGCGCGCATCAATGCCGGGGCCGCCGCGGTGGGACTGGGCGACCTCGAGCCGCTCGGCATCAACGACGCTCCTGCCGGCGCGGGCCCTGCGCGCTACTGGCGCTTTCCGGGTGCGGCGGGAACGGTCGGCTTCATCAGCGCCATGTCCAATCATTTTTGTGCGAACTGCAACCGTCTGCGCCTGACGGCCGATGGCAACGTGCGTCCGTGCCTGTTCAGCGATGCCGAGTATTCGGTGCGTGAGGCGCTGCGCCGTGGTGATGATATGCAGGTACTTTCGATTTGGCGCGATGCTGTGGCCCACAAACCGCAGGAACACGCGATAATTGAGGGCACGCAACGATTTATGTCCCAAATCGGAGGATGATTATATGGCCAAGAGCAGGTACGCCGATGCCACCAAGGCCGCTCGCAGGGCCGCGATGTCTGCCCACAAAGTCACGGCTGCGGCGAATGCTGGCAACGCCGACGCGTCCGCGCAGCCGACTGCCGGTGCTGCCACCGAGCCCGCCCGTGACGCCCGTCGCGACGAGCTCACGCACGTGGACGCCAAGGGCGAGGTGCGTATGGTGGACGTGTCCGACAAGGCCGAGACCCATCGCATTGCCATCGCCGAGGGCACCATCCTCATGCACCCCGAGACGCAGGCCATGGTGCTGCAGGACCGCGCTAAAAAGGGCGATGTGCTTGCTTGTGCGCGCGTGGCGGGCATCATGGCCATCAAGCGCACGAGCGACATCATCCCCATGTGCCATCCGCTGCTCATTACCAAGAGCAAGTGCGACATTGCGCCCATCGCTCCGGTGGGGACGCCAGCCGAGGACGTGCCCGAGGGCTGGGCGCCGGCGCGCGTGGACGGGCAGGTTGGCTTTCACGTACTGGTTACAGCTGGTGTGACGGGCAAGACCGGCATCGAGATGGAGGCCCTGACCGGCGCGAGTGCCGCGTGCCTCACGATCTACGACATGTGCAAGGCGGTCGACCGCGGCATGGAGATCGTCGACGTGCGCCTGCTGCACAAGGAAGGTGGCCGCTCGGGTGTGTGGGATCGTGCAGAGCGTCAGGCCGCTGCTGTTGAGGCTGTGGCCGCTGACGGTGCCGCACCCGCAAGCGCGCCTGTCGCCGTCGCGTCCGCAGCTCCGGCCCCGGCCGTCCCCGCGATCGCGTTTATCGGCTACCAAAACTCGGGCAAGACCACGCTCGTCGAGAAGGTTATCGCCGAGCTCACCCGCCGCGGCCTGCGCGTGGGCTCGCTCAAGCATCACGGGCATCACGGCTTTGATATCGACGTGCCCGCTAAGGATACGTGGCGCCATCACCAGGCCGGATCCAAGCACGTGGGCCTCATCTGTGCCACGCGCTGGGCGGAGTACGCCGACACGCGCGAGGAGGACGAGATGCCCGCGCGCGAGCTGCTGTCGCGCTACAACGATGTCGACGTGGTGATCATTGAGGGCTACAAGACCGAGGGCTTCGACAACATCGTGGTCGCGCGCTCCGGTGTCGACCGTCTGCGCGGCAAGAGCTCACTCGACCTGGTCGATGGCCACACGCTGGCCCTTGCCTGCAATGAGGCCCTTGCACGCCAGGCCTTCGATGCCGGCTTCGCGACCCGAGCCATCAACATCAACGACGCCCGAGCCATCTGCGACCTGATCCAAGATCATCTTTAGGGGTCGACGCTGCGCCGGCCCCAAGCACCCCATCTCGCCCCTCAAGCCGTCGCTCGCGTACCAAAGTACGCGTCGCTCCTCTTTCGGGGCGACCTGGGGCACTTGGAACCGGCTCGCTGCGCTGCCATAACATGCCAAAAATGGACAGGTTTATTTTGGCAGGTTTTATCTGGGCAAACGTCATTTCCACCACAAAGGGGTCAGGCACCTTTGTGGTGGTTTTTGCTTTGGTAGATGTGTGGGACATGCCTTACAATCTACCAAGTAGTTCATGACGGACGGAAAACGGAGAGAAGGGGCTCGATGCGTCCTTAATGTTTCATGCGGATTGATTGATTCGATAGACGGTGGCGAATGCCCGCCGTCCGCATTCGTATGAAACAAGGAGTCTCCATGCTCGTCTCTCTTTTCTCAAAGCCTCAATCATCGCTTTCCGTGCAGGCCAAGCGCCTGGTGGCGATGCGCTTTCTCATCTACACCGGTTTTCAGACCAGCTACTTTATCGGCGTTATCGGAACACTCACCTATGCGGACGGCGCTTCGGTCATCGCGACATCGCTGGCTGTCCTGTTCATGAACGTTTTCGTGATCCTGGGATCCTTTGTGGGTGGCGCGGGGCTCGACGCCTGGGGTCCGCGCCGCCATTTCTTGCTGAGCATCGTCGGCGCGCTTGCAACCGGCACGGCAATCATTGCCTTTGGTGGTGCGACCGGCATTGTCCTGCTCGGCGCGGTGCTCTTAGGCTTTACGATGGGATTTGCCCAACCCATCGCCACATCTTATCCGGCCTACCTCACCGACGACCCCGCCGAACTCAAAGACATCAATTCCGCCATCGCCATGTTCTCAAATGTGAGCATTATCGTCGGACCCACGCTGGGCGGCTTTGTCGCGGCGGCTGCGTCGTCGCGCGCGGTGTTCGTGCTCATGATGCTCTTTACCGTGCTGGCGCTCGTCGCCGGTTGGGGCTTTAGGCCGCAGACCAGCCATGTCGCCGGGCATGCGGATGCCGATTCGGCAGAGGAAGGGGAGCGTGCGGGACAAAGCTCCAGCCCCAGCACGTCCGCCCGCGCCACCTTCGCAGCCAGTATCAAGACAGTCTTCACCAACAGCGTCCTCGCGCTACTTTTCTGCATCATTTTTCTTTCGAACTTTGGCTATGGAGCCTTCGATCCGCTCGAGTCGTTTTTCTATCGCGATGTCCTGCACGTCGGCGTTGAGTGGATGGGCTGGCTTTCGTCGGCCTGCGGTGTGGGCGCGGTGCTGGGCGCCGTGGTTGCGCTTCGGATGCCGCCGCACCTGGTCAACCTTAAAACACTGCTCGTGGCGCTTATGTCCGTGGGCCTGGGAAGCCTGCTCTATGTGGGGACGCCGTACGTGGGCGTGGCCCTCGTCGGCCAGATCGCCCTGGGCATAGCCTGGGGTGTCGTCAACCCGCTCCACAACACCATTGTGCAAACGACGGCACCGCTCGAGCAGCTCGGTCGCGTGAACTCGGTCATGGGCTTTGGCAATATGTTCGCCGGCGTGGCCCCTCTGGCGATTGCCCCGTGGCTGGCGGCGACGTTTGGCGTGCAGCAGACGCTCATCGGAGCAGGCATGGTCGTGACGGCAGTCCCCGCGGCGTTGCAGCTGTTTGGACGCAATCACTTGGATCGTGCCGCAAGGCAGTAAAACCCATCACAACATTCGATGAAAATCGCGATTTTGCCAAAAAAGCATCGAATGTTGTGATGGTTTGGCCCGCAAACGTCACTTCCACCACAAAGGGGGCCAGGCACCTTTGTGTGGTTTTGCTTTGAGGGGCCGCGCCTGTGCCTTGGTATACCATGTACGCCGTTCGCGAATACGCCCCACACCGACGCGCTACTCAGAAAGGCCCCCATGGACACCACCTTCAGCCACATCAAAGCCGTGTTCTGCGATATCGACGGCACGCTGCTCACGAGCCAGCACACGGTGTCCCCGCGCACCGTGGCGGCGATCCGCGCCCTGCGCGAGCGCGGCGTGCTCTTTGGCCTGTGCACCGGGCGCGACGCCCACGCGACCGAGGCCATGTACGAGCTCTGGGGCATCGAAGGCCTGGTGGACGTGCTCGTGGGCTGCGGTGGCGCCGAGGTCATCGACCGCGCGCACGACATCAACGAGCTGAGCTATCCGCTGCCGGGCGAGACTATCGCGCGCATCTGCAAGCACATGGCGGACCTTCCGGCGACGCCCGTCTGCCCCCGAGACGGCGTGTTCTACGTGCCCGAGAGTAACGCGTGCGTCGAGCACCTGTCGCGCGTCGACGGCGTGCCCTACCAGGTGGTCGATTTTGCCGAGTTTTTGCGCGAGCCGCAGCCCAAGGTGATGTTTACCATGGCGCCCGAGGTAATGCCGCGGGTGATTGAACGGGCGTCGACGTTTGCCGACGACACTGTTAAGGCGGCAGCTCTGCAAACCACGCAGCGGCTCTACGAGTTCATGGATCCGCGCGTGTCCAAGACGCGCGGCCTTGTGCGCGTGGCGGAGCTCAACGACATGGAGCTCCAGGACATCTGCGTGTTTGGCGATGCGGACAACGACACCTGCATGGTGGCCGACGCCGGCGTGGGCGTGGCCATGGCAGACGGCAGCGACGCCACCCGTGCCGCCGCCGACTTTGTAACCGCGAGTAACGACGAAGACGGCATCGCGATCTTTATCGAGGAACATCTGCTGTAGCGCTGGGGGAGAGCCGCCACAATGGAGACGGGCGCCTTTGCGGTGGCCTCAGGCGTTTTGGGCGAATTGATACCTAAAATCTGTGGGAAAATTCAAATATTGTTGTCTGAACACCATGCTTCTAACCACCGATGGGTTAAAGATATTCTCATCAGTTTGGTAGGATATTCCTTCCGGTTAATGACCTACCGCTCACGGTCGATTTTCGACCGTTCACAGGATGTTTGCTCTTGAGCAAAATGTTGTGCAAATAAATCTAATGCCATTAAAAAATAATACGCAACTAAATTACCAGCAGAAACAAAAAATAGATAGCGAATAAACGAAGGTAAATCTGAGCAAATGTCAAGAGAATTGAGAACTCGCTACAAAAATGTCGGTTTTGTTGCTCAGATGTTTAAACAATCGTTATAATTGCATTACTAAACGAGCGCAATTACAGATTGCGCAGATACGTTTGATGGTGAAAGAGCAAGATCGCGGTCTCTTGGGGAGGAGACATCGATGAAAGCGAATTCAGAAGAAACTAAGCAGAGTAAAAAAGCGACGCGCCGTGTACTGGCAGGCGTTTTGTGCGGAGCCTCCGTTTTGAGCCTGGTACTGTCGCTCGTCATGCCCCCGATCTCGCAGGCCATTGCCAACGATGCCCAGACAGTTTCTGCCGAGGAAACTGTGATGGGGGGGGGTTCCTCAAGTGAGTCTACTGATGTAGACAACACCAACAACGGGGATACCGAAAAGCTGAATAGCGGCGATGCCGAGAATGAGGCGAACGAGGATACCGTTGCACCAGACTCGACAGCCGATGACGCGGAGGCCGAGGGCGCCGCGCAGCCTTCCGACGCACAGACTTCTGATGATGAAAATAGCGACGAAAACGCAATTGCCCCCGCCAGCGTCAGTGACGATGACTATGCCGAGGTAAATGGTGATGTTTCTGGGAAATTCGGCAGCGGCGGCAAGTTCCAACTGACGGGTTCTGCCTATTCGAATCAGCAGATTAAAATCACCAAAAACACCACCATCGATCTTAACGGCAACATGCTCTGTAACCGTTCTGGCGGCTTAGACTCCTTCTTTGTGGTCAAAAACGGAGCCACACTCACTATCGAGGATTTAAGCCAAAAAAACAAAGGATGTACCAAGACCGGTCGATACGGCCAATACGCCGGCGGGTCAGCCTGCGAGTATGAAGTGGGAAAAAGGAAGCGGCTCTAATAACAGCACTCCTAAGAGTCTTACTTACTATGAGACTAAGAGCACGCCCAATACAAATGGACTTGGCACCACCGAGACTACGTACGAGCATGTCGTTACGGGCTTTGGCGCTATTGATGCAGCATCGGAAAGCGGTTCCGTAAAGTATGTGGTCAACGTTGAAGCGGACTGCACGCTCGATCTCAAGGGCGGCATGATTACCACGGCTGCCAACCTGAGTAACGACGGTCATGTGATTTATTCCGAGGGTACGGTCAAAATCGCGGGCGGTTACGTCACCAACGGCAACGGCGGCGGCTGGGGCGGTGGCCTGTGCATGGCAAAGGGTTCACTCAATATGACTGGCGGCGTGATTGCAGCGAATAAGGCTGCTTCCGGTGGTGGCATTTTTGCCGACAGAGGTGTCACGTTGGATCTCTCCGGCGGTGTCATCTCGGGTAACGCTACGTACGCTAAGGGCATCGGCGGCAACAGCTGCGGCGGTGACACCGGAGACGGCGGATACGGTGGCGGTATTTATACCAAGGGCGCGAACGTCACCATCGGCGGATCTGCCAATATTACCAACAATCGAGTTGACGCTTGGATTACTGATTCCAATCTTTACAACTTCGGTCTGCTTGGCGGCGGCGGAATTGCATGCACGCACAGAGGGACGTTAACCATGACGGGTGGATCCGTTACTGCCAATTACTCCAAAGAGGCCGGTGGCGGAATCTACGCTGGATTCTGGAACCAGGCGATTACGTTTAAAATGACAGGCGGCACGATTGCCGGTAACGAATCTGTAAACGCCGAGGGCGGTGGTCTCCGTATTTCCACCAGTACTACCGGCGATATTGGGACTGAGCCGGGCGCGTTCAACAAGGTTTACATCACCAACAACAAGACCATGACGGGTGAGAGCCGTGGCGGCGATTGGGGCGGCGGTGGCGTCTTTGTCCAAAAGGACGGCAAGCTTAACATCGTAAGGACGCTGATTACTGATAATGAGGCCGGCGGCTGGGGTGGTGGCATCGGTGCCTGCCCTACGGGCGAGACAATTGTTTCGCACTCAAATGGTGCCGCAATCTACAACAATACGGATAATGGTTTAAGTGATCACATGTCTGCCGGTGGTAATGGCAAGAACGAGGACAGCAATCCTGACTACATTACCAAAGACTTCAAAGAAGCCGGCCACAAGGATTTCTTCCTCGTGCGCAAGAATGACAGCAATAAGACGGTTGCAGTTGTGCTCGGCAAGATGCTCGGCGGCGGCTCAGCTGGCTGGCAGGGCACTTGCGATAAAACGAAGATAACCATCGATGCCAACGGCGGTGCCGAGGCCAAGTACATGTTCGGTTTGGAGGCCCATCCGACTGATGAGACCGTAGAAAAGGCGCAATTGGCGGCTACGACCATCATCAGTGGCAACTACTCGTACACCCATGGCGGCGGCATCATGACCAACGGCGATCTCACCGTTGGCGAGGTCGCTGAGCTGAGCGTTTATCCGAACATGAAGCTCATCGCCACCAAGGTGCTTAAAAAAGATGATGTCTCGCAAAGCCTTAGCGGACACGGATACAAGTTTATGCTGCTGCGTCAGGATGGCGATACAGCACCTTCTTGGAAAGATGACGGCACAATTGATATGGGCGATTGCATCGTTGCAGGTGAGGCAACTGTTGATCCGTCAACCGGCAGTATCACCTTCGACTCTGGCAAGGACTATTCTTCGGGGCTGTATGTTTTCTATCTAGTTGAGGAGCCCATCAGCGGCGACAACGAATTGGATACCAAATTCGATAAGACCATTTACAAGATCGTGGCAACAGTCGATAGCAATTCATACAAAACTGACCATCTCATGTCGATTCCTATTAATTATTACAAGGTGAATAAAGTCACCGTCTCTAAAAAGGCCGAGGGGAATCAGGATTTCGTAGAACTTGATCGCGCAAACTACTCCGTTACGCGTCCATCGGATAACAACTCGTCGGATGACACGACGACTACGGTCGTTATCGGTGACAATGATAACCCTACCTTTATCAACAAAATTGAGCCCTATACTTCTCTCGGCTCCTGGAAGCCTGCGGCAACCAAGGTCGTCAAGGGCGGCGAGATGAAGGAGTTCACGCTCGAGTTTGCGGATAACGATAAGTTCAATAGTGCCGAGAGGGTTACGACCAAAGCCGGCGGTGACAATCCCCAGAAGCTTTATTTCTCCAATATTGAGTACGGCCTTAAAGACTTGAAGCAGAAGGAATCCGATGATCCGGGTCGTGGTGCTTGCAAAGACTTTACGTACTACGTGCGCGAGAGTGCAGAGGTTTCGTGGTTCTCGCAATATAAGTACGACAAGTCGGTCTATCGATTTGATGTCAGGATGAAGGACCAGGAGGACGGTTCGATCGAGGCCGAGTCGGTGACCTACACCAAGATCAAGGACGCCGACGGCAAGGATATCGCCACGAAAGACCAGCATCCTGTCAACTTCGACGGCACCAAGCCCGAGTCCACCCCCACCTTCATCAACACCTACTCCACCTCTTTGCCCCTTTCTGGTATGTCGGGCATCACACTGACCTACCTTGCCGGCGCGGCGGTGCTTTGCGCTGCTGCAGCCTGGATGCACATTCGTCGCAAGGCGAATGCGAAGGGAGGCGAGCGTCGTGAATAAGAAAGTTTGCTCCTTCCCGATCTTGTTTGCGCTGCTTACCCTCCTGATCGGCACCTGCGCGGTTGTGTTCCCCGCATCCGCGCAGGCCGCGCCGACCTCGACCGGTTCCATCACGGTGAGCGGCACCGTGGCGCGCAGCTACGACGCCTACCAGATCTTTAGTGCCAGCGTCGTCGACGGCGACAGCGACGCCAAGATCGCCACCGACCTCGCCTGGGCAAGCGACGCCGTGCGCGACGCAGCGCTGCCTGTGCTGCACAGCGCCGGCATGCCCAATTCCCAGACCACCGCGCAGGAAGCTGCCGAGTGGCTCAACACCGATTCCCACCTTACGAGCGCGCTGAGCGCGCAGCTCGCTCGTTCCCTCCAGAGCTCTGGCGCCGAGCTCGCGGCCCTCAACGCGGGCACGGCGGCCGAGCTGCCCTGCGGCTACTGGCTCATCGTCGCCGACGACGACGCCATCGCCCAGAACGAGGCCGGCACCGCGCCGATCATGGCCCTGGTCGGCGGCAGCGCCGTCACCGTCAAGCCCAAGGCCGCCACTCCCAAGGTGGCCAAGCACGTGCTGGAGGACAGCACCGCCGCCTGGGGCAAGGCCGCCGACGCCACGGTCGCCGACGACCTGTACTGGCGCCTCTCTGCCACGGTCCCGGCGGGCCTCGCGGCCTACGACACCTATACGGTACGGTTCGTCGACACCATGAGCGCGGGGCTCGACCCCTCCAAGGTGGCCGCGAGCGTGCGCGTGTACGTGGCGGCGGGCGCGGACGGTGGCTTCGACGCCGTCCAGACCGGCAAGGACGGCCGAGCCGACACCGAGCCCGCGAAGGGCTGGACCGACATCACGGCCCAGTGCGCCACCAAGGTAGCGGTTGACGGAACCTTCACCGTGCGTACCGGCGACCTCATCGCCGCGCTCGGCGGGGCCGACGCCTTCACCGCGGGCGCCCGCGTGGTCGCCGTGTACAACGCGCCGCTCAACAGCGCGTGCAACCACGGCATCGCGAAGGGCAACCCCAACGAGGTCTACCTGCGTTACCCGCGCTCTCCCTTTGCCGACCAGTTCAGCGATGCCGGCTTCACTCGCACGCCGAGCGATGATGCGTGCGCCTACACCTGGGATCTCGCGCTCACCAAGCGCGGCAGCGACGGCGACAATCCGCTTGCCGGGGCGGTCCTGAGCATCGCCGACGACCGCGGCCGCACGCTAGCGGCCGATGGCACGTGGGATGCGGAGGGCAAGGCCACCGTCACCACGGGCGAGGACGGCCGCGTGACCGTCTCGGGCGTGGACTCGGGCAAGCTGGAGGTCCGCGAGCTCAAGGCGCCCAAGGGCTACACCGCCTTTGAGGGCACGTGCTGCGTGACGGTCAAGGCCGAGGGCCTGGATGTCGACCAGGTGGCGGCCGCCAAGCCTAAGGTGACCGTATCGGCCGAAAGCCCTCTGCGAGTTGATGCCGCCGATGCCGGGAAGGGTTTAGTCGAGTTGTCGGTGCTTAACACCCCAAGTAACGAAGTGAGTCGAGGCTTTATGCCCTCGACGGGAGATAGAACGTTGGTGTTGGTAACGGCTTTGGCCGTCATCGGAGTAGTGGCTATTGTCGTCGCGCTCGTCATCAAGCGGGGAGGAGGTCGCCATGATAAATAATTGCCCCCCCCTTGCTCAGTGGCGTACTACCTCCGTAGCGATTAGAGCGCAGGGAAATGAGCCTGCTGACTTTTGGTGATGACGAGAATTAAAGCAACCTCCAAGAAAGAGGTCCCAACATGAAAACAACCAAGAACATCGCACGCCTGGCAGTAACCGCCGGCCTCACCGCAGCCCTGAGCTTCGGCGGCGTGATGGCCCCCGTGACCATGGCGTTTGCTGAGGATGGCGCGACAGGTAGTATCACGATCAATAAGGTCGACGACGCCAACAAGGACAATACGTTCAAGGCTTATCAGATCTTCAAGGCAATAGTTGATGACGTGGAGCGCAGGGGCAAGGTTGCTTCTGATATTAAATGGGCAAATGGTGTTATCGGTTCCAAGGTGATTACCGCCATTCGGGGGTCTGCTGAGTACCAGAAACTCGTGGATAAAGACTCCACCAAGGAGCTCGCAAATGATGCCGCTGCTCCGGTTGTGGCTGAGTGGCTTTCTCAAAATGTAACGGGTATCACCGCTAGCACGGCAAACAACAAAGGTACGTGTGTCGCTCCTGGCGACGTGCTGTATTCGATTGCTAAAGCTGTAGCTGAAGACGGGGAGGCTGCGGGCAGCTCCTTTAAGGCAGGCGAGCAGTGGACGCGCCCGAACACTACTGGCGATGGCTATTATCTCTTCGTGTCGGATGGTCTTACGGATTCGACCAAGCCGAAAACTGGCACTTCCCCGATCTTTGCCATTGTTGGCGGTAATCCCGTGGTCGTTACCGAGAAGACCAGCATTCCTACCGTCAGCAAGCAGATCCTCGATGACACTAAGGGCACGACGGCCGATGACGCTACAAAGGATGACTGGAAGAACGTGGGCGATGCCTGGATTGGGCAGGTAATCGACTACAAGTTGACTGGTACTGTTGCGGCCAATATTGCCACATATGATAAGTACCGGTATGTGTTCCAGGACCATCTCTCTGTTGGGCTGTCTGCCGACCTGGATTCCGTCGTAGTTACTATTGGAGGTGCTACCATCCCTCGTGTAGATGCTGATCAGCCCGCAAATGGCTATACGGTAAATCTTAAGGAAACCAAAGACAAGTCCGGGAACTCTACGGGCAACGATCTGACGATTTCCTTCGATAACCTCAAGGCTGCTGCGGAGGCCAAGGGTGTTACACTCAATGAGAATTCCGAGGTCGTTGTGAAATACAAAGCAACGCTGACTGACAAGGCTGAATATACTGCCACCGGCAACACCAATGAGGTCAAGCTTGTCTATTCTAATAACCCCATGGTTGACGGTACTGGCACCTCCACGTCGAAGCGAGTTACCGACCATGTCTTCCGCCTGGATGTGACCAAGGTCGAAAAGGACAACCAGAATCAAAAACTTGAAGCTACCTTCCAAGTTAAAATGACCAAAGAGGGAGATACTTCGCTTGAGACTAATAGGTGGCTGACCCAAACTGGCGGCATTACCGAAAAAGAGGAAGATGCCGGAAAATTCAAGACCGACAAGGAAACTGGCAAGATTTATATCCCTGGTCTTGTTGAGGGAACGTATGAGATTACCGAATGCAATACTCCTGCTGGTTACAACACCCTTGCTCCGTTTACCATTACGGTGAAGCCGAAGTACAACGCAGACGGTAGCCTGCAGAGTCTCGATGTAACGTCCAGCAATACCGAAATGGTTACTCCCAGTGCTACAAATGACGCGACCATTCCTGTCACCATCCAGAACAAGAAGGGCTCCGGTCTCCCGCTCACCGGCCTTAACGGCGTGACGTTCACTTGGATCGCTGGTGGCGCGGTGCTGTGTATCGGCGTGGCTCATCTCATCCGCAGCCGTAAGCAGGCTGAGGAGTCCGAGCAGGAGTAACGCTCGCTCACCCATCCCTTTGGCAGGTGGGATGTGATGGCCATGAGACTTGCGGACACTTTTCTCGTCCATCCACGTTCTTGCTTTGTCATTTTCTTTTCGGGGCAGACTCCGCACTGGATTCTGCCCCGTTTTTTGGGATAACGCAGCCAGCCTCCACCGTCCGATGCGGGTACGTTCGTCATCGCGTTTCTTGACTCGTATAAGGTTCGGATTAAGGTCCGTAGGCGCACGCGCGGTGCGGACGGTAGAAGGCATTTGCGCCGCAAGCGCAAATAAGAATGCCCGGGGGTCGGATCCCGGGCATTTAACTAAAGCTGAAAACTAGGCTGCCCGCGCTCCTAAGTACTTACGCGGGGTGCGTCGTTTTCTGTTGACATTGTATCCCGAATCGCCCCGCCGATTCGGGACATTTTGAAAACTCAAATGTGGGCTCATGCTCGCGCTGCGCAATGCCGCTGAGCTGCGTTGTCCGGCGTACGAGCTCGCGAATCGGCTATTATTTGTTTAGACAACTTGAGTTGTAGAGGAGTGACCGGCGATGGTGCAGGGCGCCAAACATATGAAGAGCAATAACGCCGCGGACAACGGCGGCTCAAGCCCTCAGCCCAAACCTCAACCAAAGCCCAAGCGCCGTCGCAAGCGACTGCCGCGCTGGGCCGACCGTCTCATCACCATCGTCATCATCCTTATTGGCGTGGGCCTTATGACCTGGCCGTGGATTTTGGACCGGCTCGAGGCCTCGGGCGTGTTCAACCAAATCAGCACGGTGTCCAGCACCGTGGACGCGCTATCTGCCGAGGAGCGCGAGCGCATTCTGCTCCAGGCTCGCTCCTTTAACGAGCAGCTGGCGGGCGAGGCCACCGAGCTCCCCGCCGACCAGATTGAGCCCTACGCTCAGCAGCTCATCTTTGACCGCGACCCCATGATGAGCTGGGTCGAGATCCCCTCCATCGACGTGAGCATGCCCATCTACCACGGCACGAGCGAGGAAGTCCTTATGGCCGGCGTCGGCCACCTGGAGGGCACGAGCCTGCCGGTGGGCGGCGCCTCGACGCATTGCGTGCTCACCGCGCACTCGGGCATGCGCAACCTGAGCATGTTCGACGATATTCACTCGCTGGAACCCGGCGACCTGGTGCTGCTGCACACCATGAACAAGACGCTCGCTTATAAAGTGGTCGACTCCGAAGTGGTGCTGCCCGAGGAGATGGAGTCGCTGACCATCGAGCCCGGCGCCGACAAGGTGACGCTCGTCACCTGCACGCCCTACGGCGTGAACGACCATCGCCTGCTGGTGCATTGCGTGCGCACCAAGTACAACAAGAAGGACGTCGACAAGCAAAAATCACTGGCCGGCCGCCACTGGGGCAAGCGCGAGTTTGCCGTGCTCATCGTGGTCGTAGCCATTGTGCTGTTGCTGCTGGACATCGTGATCCACGCGGTCCGCAAGCACCGCAAGGCCAAGGCCTCAGCATAGGGCATTCTCCAGAACCACCACAATGGGGGCAGGCACCTTTGTGGTGGTCGGGACTTCCAAACCATCACAACATTCGATGAAAATCGCGATTTTGGCGAAAAGCGTCGAATGTTGTGATGGTCTTCGTTGTGGACGGCGCGGTTTTCGTTATGGGCGGGATGGTTTTCGCTATGGACGGTGCGGTTTCGCTCCAGAACCGCCGGCCCGCCGCCTGCCAATCCGCCGCCCTCGTTACGTTTTCGCTGCATTTAGGTAAAGCACCTGCTCCAAGTGGCGTTGCCTTGTATACTAGAGCGGTTTATCTGTTATGCGGAAGGGAGCGCCTATGGCACTCAGCGAGAAAGACGTGCGCGGCATCGCCGAGTACGCAAAGATCGCACTGACCGATGACGAGCTCGCCCAGATGACGTCCTACATGAACGACGCCGTCCAGATGCTCGAGCCCGTCTTGCAATATGACTTGCCCGACGTGGAGCCCACGTTCCATCCCATCGGAAGCCTGTCCAACGTGATGGGCGATGACCTGCGCGAGCCCGAGCGCGACCTGCCGCTCGACGTTGCGCTCGAAAACGCCGGCAGCGCGCGCGACCGCTACTTCCGCGTGCCGTCCATTTTGGGAGAGGGGGAGAGCGAGTAATGGCGCAGAGCTTCGATTCCCTTACCGCCGCCCAGATCGCTGCGGGCGTTGCCGCTGGCGACTTTACCGCTACCGAGGTGGCCCAGGCCTCCCTTGCCGCCATCGAGGCGCGCGAGGGCGGGGTCCAGGCATTCCTGCAGGTGGCGCCCGAGCTTGCGCTCGAGGCCGCCGCGCGCGTGGATGCCGACCGTGCCGCAGGCAAGCCGCTGCCCCCGCTCGCGGGCGTGCCGCTGGCCATCAAGGACAACATGAACCTCGTGGGCACGCGCACCACCTGCGCTTCCCGCATGCTCGAGAACTACCAGAGCGTCTACACCGCCACCTGCGTCCAGCGCATGCTCGGTGCCGGCTGCCTGCCCATGGGCAAGGCCAACATGGACGAGTTTGCCTTTGGCAGCTCCACCGAGAGTTCGGCCTTCCACTGCACCAACAACCCTTGGGATACCGAGCGCGTGCCCGGCGGCTCTTCGGGCGGCTCCGCTGCCGCCGTCGCCGCGGGCGAGGTCGCGCTCTCGCTGGGCTCGGATACCGGCGGCTCCATTCGCCAGCCGGCGTCGCTGTGCGGCGTGGTGGGCTTTAAGCCCACGTATGGCGCCGTGAGCCGTTACGGCGTGGTTGCCTTTGGCTCGTCGCTCGACCAGGTGGGCCCCTTTGGCCGCACGGTCGAGGATGTCGCGCTGGCCATGAACGCGCTTACCGGCGCGGGCCACGATCCGTATGACTGCACCAGCCAGGATTGCGCCGTCGACTTTACCGAGCACCTCAACGACAGCATCGAGGGCAAGCGCGTGGGCATTATCCCCGCGTTTATGGAGGCCGAGGGCCTGACGCCCGAGGTCAAGGCCGCTGTTCAGCGCGCCGCCCAGGAGCTGCAGAACCAGGGCGCCGAGCTGGTCGAGGTCGACCTGCCGCACCTGGACGCCGCCATCGCCGCCTACTACGTCATCGGCCCGGCCGAGGCGTTCTCCAACCTGGCTCGCTTCGACGGCATTCGCTACGGCTATCAGGAGGAGGGCTGCGCCAACCTGTCCGACCAGAGCTCGCTTTCGCGCGCCCACGGTTTTGGCGCCGAGGCCAAGCGCCGTCAGATGCTCGGTGCCTACCTGCTGAGCTCGGGCGTGTACGACAAGTACTACTACGCTGCGCAAAAGGCCCGTACGCTCATCACGCAGGACTACGACGCCGCGTATGCCAAGGTGGACACCATCCTCATGCCCGCCTCGCCGCGCACGGCCTTTAAGTTTGGCGAGATCAGCGACCCCACGCAGATGTACCTCTCCGACCTGTACACCATTTCGCTCAACATTTGCGGCAACGGTGGTATCTCGGTGCCGCTGGGCCTGGGTGAGGACACCAAGCTGCCCGTTTCTGCCCAGTTGGTGGGTCCGGCGTTTAAGGACCGTCAGCTGCTCACGTTTGCCCGCGCCCTGGAGCGCGGCTTTGCCGATGCCGCCACGGGTGCGCCCGCGCTTTCCGTCGCGCCCGATTTTGCCGGGAAGGGAGGCGAGCTGTAATGAAGGAGCTTTCCGAGGTCCTGCAGGATTGGGAGGCCGTGATCGGCCTAGAGATCCATACCGAGCTCACCGCACTCGATACCAAGATGTTCTGCAACTGCAAGCTCAGCCACGATGACGAGCCCAACGCCAACGTGTGCCCGGTGTGCCTGGGCCTGCCCGGCGCCCTGCCGGTGCCCAACAAGCGCGCCATCGAGAGTATCGTCAAGGCAGGTCTCGCCACCAACTGCGAGATCCAGCGCCACTCGATGTTCTATCGCAAGCACTACTTCTATCCCGACATGGCCAAGAACTTCCAGACCACGCAGGGTCCGGTCGCCTTTGCCATGTACGGTCACCTGAATCTTGACGTGACCGGTCGCGGCGCCGCCGAGCGCCCCGACTGCGCATTTGGCGAGGCCGAGGCCCAGAGCCTGGCGAGCGCTTCGGCCAACGCCGAGGGCCTGTCCACGTCCATGACGTCGACCATGCGCGAAGGCAATCAGCGTGCCGGTCATCTGGCCAGCTACGACGCGTCCAACCTACAGATGCCCGAGCGCCGCGAGGATGGTTCCTACACGGTGCCCATCCGCATCCTGCGCATCCACATGGAGGAGGACGCCGCCAAGATGGTGCACGTGGGAGGTGCCGAGGGCCGCATTACCGCCGCGGCCGAGTCACTCGTCGACTACAACCGTTGCGGCACGCCGCTCATTGAGCTCGTCACCGAGCCCGACTTGCGTACGCCCGAGGAGGCGCGCCTGTTTATGGAAAAGCTCCGTCGGATCTTTGTGACGCTGGGCATTTCGGACTGCTCCATGGAGAAGGGCTCCATGCGCTGCGACGGCAACGTGTCACTGCGCCGCCGCGGCGAGACCAAGCTGGGCACCAAGACCGAGCTTAAGAACCTCAACTCGTTTAAGAGCCTGCATGACGGCCTTGCCTACGAGATTTGCCGTCAGGCCGAGGTGCTCGAGGAGGGCGGCATCATCTATCAGGAGACCCGCCACTGGGAGCCCAGCCGCAAGCGCACCGTGGTTATGCGCGTCAAGGAGACGGCCGACGACTATCGTCTGTTCCCCGACCCCGATCTGGCGCCGTTCGATTTGGACGACGAGTTCATCGACCGCTGCCGTGGCGAGATTCCCGAGCTGCCCGATGCCAAGCGCGCCCGTTTTGAGGCCGACTTTGGCATTAAGGCGGCCGATGCCGAGCAGATTGCCGGCGACCCCGAGTTTGCCGACTTCTTTGAGGCCGCTGCTGCCGGAATGGCCGGTAAGGAGGCCCAGACGGTCGCAAACCTGCTGGTCAACGAGATGATCGCCTACCTTAAGGGCGTGGGCGTCTCGCTGGCCGAGTCCGGTATTGCACCGGCTCAGGTGGCAGCCCTTGCCAAGCTGCTGGCGACCGATGCCATCAGCTCCAACCAGGCTCACGAGGTCTTTGAGGCCATGGCCCAGACCGGTGACGACCCCAACAAGATCGTCGACGAGCGTGGTATGCGTCAGGTGAGCGATGCCGGCGCGCTGCAGCCGATCGTGGACGAGGTGCTGGCTAACTGTGCCGATCAGGCGCAGCAGTATCGTGACGGTAACCAGAAGGTCATCGGCTTTTTGGTGGGCCAGTGCATGAAGGCAAGCCGCGGCAAGGGCAACCCGAAGCTCTTCAACGAGTTGCTGAGAATGTCGCTCTCGTAAACGGGAACCGAGGGGCCGGGCGCAGGGCGGGTGCTTCCTCAAAATTTCAAACAGTCCTGCGCAAGACGAAGTCCACATTAAGTGGCCTTCTTTGCGTGCGGAACTCATTTTGAGCAAGCACCCGCCCTGCCGGGGCTCCCGGGTTCTGCAACGATTCGGCCGTTCGGGTCAGGCGGGCTGAATGAAATTGAGTGAATGGGCGCGCCGTTGGCGCGCCCATTTTTGTAAATGTGACAAAGGGACAGTCCCTTTGTCACATTGCGTGTGGAACTCATGGGGCTGTCCCTTTGCCGTCTTTTTATTGATGTTGGGAGCGCCAAGCGGTGGGGGTGGTGCCGGTGTGTTGCTTGAAGGCTTGGGCGAAGGCGGCCTGCTGAGGGTAGCCTAGACGCTCTGCCACCTGCGCTATCGTGAGCGAGCTATCAGCCAAAAGGTCCTGTGCTCGCTCCATACGGCGTCTGCGAATGTAGGCGCCCAGGGACTCGTCAGTTTGGGCCTTAAAGGTGGCGCATAGCTTGGAGCGGCTTGTGTAGAGCCTCTCGGCCACCTCGTTGATACCCACACGCCTGCCTTTGTCGAGCGCGCGCTCAATCATTGCCGTTGCTTCTTCGGCAATGGTTATGCTGACGCGTGTGTCTGCCGCCTGCCGCGCCTGCTTGTGGGCCGCGCGCGAACAGGCGAGCTCCGCGACCATGGTCTCCACGATGCCCTGCATATAGACGTGTCCGCCTGCGGTGCGGGCGCGGTCCTCGTTAATCCTGCGCAACGTGTGGCAGATGGCAGACGTCGCCTCCTCGTGCCATGGCTCGGCAAACGCCTCAAAGACCCCTGCGAACTCGGTGGGATAGCGGTGCTCCAGTTCGTCAAAATATCCAGGCAAAAAGAGCACCGAGCGCGAGTGATAGAGCCGCCCTGCAAACAGTGGGCTTAACTCCTCGCCACAGTTATCTTGGATAAAGCTGCACACGGCATTGTTTGGCCACGGTCCATGCAAGGGTTTAAGGTTCGCAGGCGTTATGCCAGCCTCGGGCATGCACATGAGCGTGGGCGCGCTGACTTCGCTCACGCATGCGTACGGTTCGGGTGTGTATTCGGCTAGGTACATATCGTGCGTCGGGGTAATGAAATGCTCCATGACGATGCAGGTGGGGGAGAGGGACATGATCCATGCGCGGCCGTGCGCCCGGTCGTTTGCCACCTCGCCGGTAAAGACGGCGCCCTTGCCGGTAAGCTCCAGGCCAAACTGCTCAAACTGCGGTGCGTAGAGCTCGGTTATGTCGGTCGCTGCCCGCCGTATTTGCAAGAGCGTCCCTTTCCTTTGCAGAAACGTCCACGCCTGGCTTAATTGTGAGCCATGGCTAACACATCAATGATAAGTTCATTACGGTTAACTCTCAAGCCGTTAGAAAGGAATCTCATGGCAAAGGGATCAAAAAGGGAAGGCGGCGGTATCGGCGAGCTGCTTGCATATGCCGGCGACCGCAAATTCCTAACGTATTTGGGCATGGCTCTCTCGGCGCTCTCGCAGCTGCTGAGCTTTGGCCCGTACGTGTGCATTTGGCTTGTCGCGCGCGATCTGATCGCCGTGGCACCTAACTGGAGCGAAGCCTGCGACATCGCGATGTATGGTTGGTGGGCCGTCGGTTTTGCCCTGGTGAGCATCGTGATTTATTTCGTGGGGCTCATGTGCACACACCTATCCGCGTTTCGTTGCGCGTCCAATATCCGCAAGGCTACGAGCGAGCATCTGCTTAAGCTGCCGCTCGGCTACTTTGACACGCACGCCACCGGTGAGCTGCGCCGTATCGTAGACGGATGCGCCGCCTCAACCGAGACACTGCTCGCGCACATGCTGCCCGATATCGCCGGCGCCACCGCCATGGTCGCAGGTCTGCTCGTGCTGCTTTTCGCCCTCGATTGGCGCTTGGGCGCGGCATGCCTTATCTCGGTCGTCGTTTCGCTTGGCGCCATGGCCGCCATGATGGGCGGCAAGGGCGGCGAGTTTATGAAGGCCTACATGGGCGCGCTGGTCAAGATGAACAAGACCGGCACCGAATACGTACGCGGTATCCCCGTGGTCAAGGTATTCCAGCAGACGGTCTACTCCTTTAAGGCCTTCCACGATGCGATCGCCGAATACGCCGACATGGCGCAAAGCTATGCGGGCACGTTCTGCCGAGGTCCACAGGTGCTCAACCTTACCGCGCTCAATGGTCTTGTGGCATTCCTTTTGCCCGTGGCGTTGCTGTTGGCGCCGGGCGAGACGGACTTTGCACGCTTTATGACCAACTTCACGTTTTACGCGATATTTTCGGCCGTGGTACCGACGGCCATGACCAAGCTCATGTTTGTGGGCGAGGCCTCTCAGATGAGTGCCGATTCGCTGGCTCGCATCCGAAGCGTCATGGATTCCAAGCGGCTCTCCGTGCCCGTGCAACCCAAGCACCCTGCCGGCGGCGACGTGCGATTTGAGGACGTGAGCTTTACGTACGAGGGTGCCGAAGCACCTGCCGTTAGCCATGTAAGTTTCAGCGTTCCCGCTGGTAGTGCCCTTGCGCTTGTGGGTCCTTCGGGCGGCGGCAAGTCAACCTGCGCAAGCCTGATTCCTCGTTTTTGGGATGTTTCCTCGGGTCGAGTGCTCGTAGGCGGTGTGGACGTTCGCGACATGGATCCCCACGAGCTTATGGACCAGGTTGCCTTCGTGTTCCAGACCAACCAGCTGTTCCGGCAAACACTTGCCGATAACGTGCGTGCCTCCAAGCCCACGGCCACTGACGACGAAGTGCGTGCGGCCCTCTCCGCAGCTCAGTGCGACGACATTGTGGCCAAGCTCCCGCAGGGTATCAATACCATGCTCGGTGCCGGCGGAGCATATCTTTCGGGCGGCGAGGTGCAGCGCGTAGCACTCGCCCGCGCGATCCTTAAAGACGCGCCTATCGTGGTGCTCGACGAGGCCACAGCCTTTGCCGACCCCGAGAACGAGGCGCTCATCCAGCGCGCCTTTAGCAAATTGGCGGCAGGCCGCACGGTCATTATGATCGCGCACCGGCTTTCGACCGTGGTGGGGGCCAACAAGATCGTGGTGCTCAACCAGGGTGGTGTGCAGGAGGCCGGCACCCATGCCGAGCTGCTGTCCCAAAACGGCCTGTACGCCAAGATGTGGGCCGAATACGAACAGGCCGCGAGCTGGAAGATCACTGCTGCGGCCGCGGATGTCGCCGCCGCGAAGGGAGGCGAGGCCTAAATGTTCGCCTCATTCCAAAAGAAGTATTTCCTATCCGATAAAGGCGTCGCCGGCGTAAAACGCGGCATTTTCTGGACCGCGCTCACCAATCTCATTACCATGGCCGGCATGGGCTTTTTATTCCTAGTCATGGCCGGTTTTGTCGAACATCTCGCCACCGGTGCCGACCTGCCGGATGCCCTGCCGATTGTGGGCGGCCTCCTGGTCTTTTTCGTGTTGCTCTTTGCCTCTAACTGGCAGCAGTATTACTACACCTACTGCATCTTTTACGAGGAGTGCGGCAAGCAGCGTATGGAGATTGCCGAGCGCTTGCGCAAACTGCCGCTGTCGTTTTTTGGTCGTCGTGATCTGGCCGATTTAACCGAGACCATCATGGGCGACGTCCAGGCCATGGAGCACGCCTACAGCCACGTGCTGGGAGAGCTTTGGGGTGCCATCATCGCAAGTGCCATCGTGTTCGTGGCGTCGCTGTTCTTTTGCTGGCAGCTGGCGATTGCGGCGTTTTGGAGCGTGCCCGTGGCCTTTGCCGTGCTGTATCTGACACGCGGGCCCATGACCCCGGTGTTCGACCGCGTGCGCGCCGAGAAGGTCAAGGTCACCGAGGCGATCCAGGAGACGCTCGACTGCGTGCGCGAGATCCGCGCCACCAACCAGGAGGCCCATTATCTTGAGGGACTCAACGCCGTGATCGATGCCGAGGAGCGCGAGACCACCAAAGGCGAGCTCGCCAACGGGCTTTTGGTCAACTCCGCCTTTGCCATCCTGCGCCTGGGGATTGCCACCACGTTGGTCACGGGCGCTGCGATGGTCGCCTCCGGCCAGGTCGACTTTTTGGTGATGTTTGCCTTCCTGCTTATGGTGAGCCGTATCTATGCACCCTTTGACCAGGCGTTAATGTTAATGTCCGAGCTGTTTGCCGCCGAGTCGTCTGCCAAGCGCATGCGTTCCATCATGGAAGAGCCTGTGGCGCGGGGTAGCGAGAAATTTGAGCCCGTGGGCCACGATGTGGTGTTCGATCACGTGGCATTTGGCTATGGTGCGGGCGAGGACGGCCGCGCCGGCGAGAAAGTTCTTACCGATGTGAGCTTTACCGCCAAGGAAGGCGAAGTTACGGCGCTGGTCGGTCCTTCGGGTTCCGGTAAGTCCACGGTGAGCCGCCTTGCCGCGCGCTTTTGGGATGCCACCGCGGGCAAGGTTACCGTGGGCGGTGTGGATGTTGCAAGCGTCGATCCCGAGGTACTGCTGCGTGATTACGCCATTGTGTTCCAAGACGTGCTGCTCTTTGACGACACGGTGATGGGAAACATCCGCCTCGGGCGTCGTGATGCCACCGATGAGGAAGTGCTTGCTGCCGCGCGTGCCGCCAACTGCGACGAGTTTGTGAGCCGCATGCCGCAGGGCTATGACACCATGATCGGCGAGAACGGCTCCAAGCTGTCCGGCGGTGAGCGCCAGCGCATCTCTATCGCCCGTGCGCTGCTCAAAGACGCGCCTATCGTGCTGTTGGACGAGGCGACGGCGAGCTTGGATGTGGAGAACGAGACCGTGGTTCAGCAGGCGCTCTCCCGCCTGCTCGCAGGTAAGACGGTTATCGTTATTGCCCACCGTATGCGTACGGTGGAAAATGCCGACAAAATCGTTGTACTCAAGGATGGTGTGGTTGCCGAGCAGGGCACTCCGGCGCAGCTCAAGGCGGCAGGTGGAGAATTCGCCCGCATGGTGGCGCTGCAAAAGGAAGCAGCTACCTGGCAGTTGTAAGAAGGGGCAAAGGGACAGTCCCTTTCTCACATTGACAATCGGTTACTCCGCATCGTTAATTTTCAAAAGGTTAGCCATGGCTGACCTAGATAGTTAGATAAAATTGAGATATTTCAAAAGCGTGCCCGAGCAAACTTGTTTACTCGGGTGCTGAAGCACTATGCCGCGTCCAATGCGGCAAAAGGGAGAAGCAACATGAAGAAGTCGACGTTCAATACCCTGCTTGTCGGTGGCGGTTTTCTGCTTGGCGCGGCCGGCATCAAGCTGCTTACCAGCGCTCCGGTCAAGAATGCCTGCGTGCAGGGCATTGCGTGCGGCATGCGCATCAAGAATGGCTACCAGGACATGGTTGAGCAGGCCAAGGCTAATGTCGACGACATGGTTGCCGAGGCTGCCTACATCACCCAGAGCGAGGCCGCTGCGGACAAGGCAGCCGAGTAGCGCTCCTAGGCACAAACCATGAGATTCTCGATTATTAGCGAGATCCCCGGCAGGACCCGCCTCCAGTTGGCGGGTCCTGTGCCAGAGAGCGATCTCGATGCGCTTCTAAAGCTCAGTGGCGAAATCGATGGCGTGCGCAAGGTGCGCGTCTACGGCCGCATCGGCCAGATGGCGCTCGAATATGACGAGCAGCGTCGTGCAGGCGTGCTCGATGCTCTGGGCGCACTCGACGCCCAGGCCATTGCCGACGCAAAGACGGGTTACGTGATGCAGCTTGAGCCACGCAAGCACAAGCTCGTTATGGATCTTGCCACACTCATCGGCGCTCACTGTGCGCGCCGATGGTTTTTGCCCACGCCCCTGCGTGCGGTGTTTGTCGTAGCCGGTTACATGACCTTTTTGCGCGCCGCCCTCCGTGAACTCGCGCAGCCGCGCTTGACCGTTTCCGTGCTTGATGCGTCGGCCATCGGCATTTCGTTCGTCAAACGTGATGTCGACACCGCGGGCCAGACAATGTTCCTGCTCAACGTGGGCGAATTGCTCGAGGACTACACCCGCGCCATGAGCGAAAACGAGCTCATCAACTCGCTGCTCGATGTGCCCGACAAGGCGCAAAAGGTCGTCGGCGACACCGAGGTAAGCGTTGCCGCGACCGAGCTTGAGCCCGGTGACTTGGTGGCCGTGCGCACCGGCATGTCCATCTGCATTGACGGCGTCGTCGAGCAGGGAAGCGCCATGGTCAACCAGGCGACCCTGACCGGCGAGCCGCTTGCCGTCGAGCGCAGCGCAGGCGACGACGTGTTCGCCGGAACCGTCGTGGAAGACGGCAGCATCTTGGTGCGCGTGCGCGCCAACACGGCGCAGACCAAGCTGCGCTCGATCGTCTCGCTCGTGCAGACGGCCGACTCGCTCAAGTCCGAGGGTCAGTCGCACATGGAAGACCTCGCCAACAAGATCGTCCCGTGGAACTTCCTGCTCGCGGGCCTGGTTGCGCTCACCACGCGCAGTCTCATTAAGACCTCGGCGGCACTGATGGTCGACTACTCGTGCGCGCTCAAGCTCACGGGTTCGGTCGCCGTCATGACCGCCATGAGCGATGCCGCCAAGATGGGCGTGATGGTCAAGGGCGCCAAGTACTTTGAGTCGTTTGCCAAGGCCGATACCATTGTCTTTGATAAGACCGGCACGCTCACCGAGGCGCAGCCGCGTCTTGCCTGCGTACTCACCACCGATGGCTGGAGCGAGGACGAGATCCTGCGCCTTTCCGCTTGCTTGGAGGAGCATTTTCCGCATCCGGTGGCGCGCGCCGTGGTCAATGCGGCACGTGAGCGCGGGCTCGAGCATCGCGAGCGCCACGCCGCCGTCGAGTACATCGTGGCACACGGTATCGCTTCGTCCATCGAAGGGCGTCGCGCCATCATCGGTTCCGCGCACTTTGTATTTGAGGATGAGGGCGCGCAGCTCGAATCCGACATCAAGGAGCGCATCGAGTCCCAGATGCAGGGCTTGTCGCCGCTGTACCTGGCGGTCGACGGCACGGTCGTGGGCGTGCTCGGCATCGAGGATCCGCTCAAGCCCGGAGTGCGCGAGGCCATCGCCGATCTGCATGCGCTGGGCGTCAAACATGTCGTTATGCTTACGGGCGACTCCGAGCGCACGGCCGAGCGCATTGCGCGAGAGGCGGGGGTCGACGAGTTTAAGGCCGAGCTGCTGCCCGAGGATAAGTACGCGTATGTGGAGCGCATCAAGGGCGAGGGGCGCCACGTTGCCATGGTGGGCGACGGCGTCAACGATTCGCCGGCGCTCGGTTTGGCCGACGTGGGCCTGGCGATGGGTGGCGGAAGCGACATCGCCAAGGAGGTCGCCGATATCATCCTGACCGATACGGATCTCGCCGCGATCGTGCGCCTGCGCCGCATGAGTCAGGGCCTCATTGATCGTCTGACGAGCTCCTACTCTAAGGTGATGCTCACCAACTCGGCGCTCCTGGCGCTCGGCATTACCGGCGCGATTACCCCGCAGACGTCGTCGTTGCTGCACAATGGCTCGACGATTGCCTACAGCCTGAGCAACGCGAAAGCATATCTGCGCTAGCACTTTTACTTTAGTTTTCGGCCTGCATTTGGGCGGTGTTGCAGCCGCCAGAATGCAGGCCTTTTGCGTTTGACCATGTGCTAGCAGCAATATATAGTTGTGCTAGCTAAGATAGCGGAAGTCGAAGGTGAGGTTGAGATGGGTGCTGTTGACGGCATGGCGCAGGTGAACGTTCGCGTGGATCGCCAGGTCAAGAACCGTGCCGAGGAAGCGCTGCGGCTTTCGGGCGGGTCACTGCCCGAGCTCATCAAAAAGGTGGTGGCCAAGGTCGCGCAGGGTGGCGGGCAGTGCGAGGAAGTGCTTGCGGCCGTCGACGACCGGCAGCAGACCGTCGCGCCCGATACTCCGTTCGCCGCATCATGGGCGGCGGCGGATCAGCTTTACGCGGACCTGGGCATCGCTACGTTGCCCGTATCCGACGATCGCGATTGGGACACAATCTATTCCGAAGCCATGGACGAGCGCTATCGCCAAAAGGGGATGATCCTGTGAGCGGGGCTCCCCTCAAAATAATGGTGGATGCCAACGTATGGGTTGATTCGTTTTGCGTCGACCATGCCGAGTCGCTTGCCGCGCGTGCGTTTATCGGACGGGCTGCGGAATCTGGCGCAACGTTGCTCTTTCCGGTGCATATCGCCAAGGATGTACTGTACGTTGTCCAACACGAGCTGAAGCGCAGGGTTATTGCTAAAAAATGGCTCGGCCGACGAAGCATCGGCACGAGCGATAGGCGAGGCCGCGCTGGCGTTTGTTCGAAATATGACCGAAAACGCCACCGCCGTGGGCGCAGACGCATCCGATCTGTGGCTAGCCGACAAATACTTAGCGCTCCATTGCGATTACGAGGACAACTTGGTACTCGCCGCATGCAAACGCGCCCAGGTTGATTACTTGGTAACTAACGATCGCAAACTGCTCGAACATGCCGATCTTGCAGCAAAGACACCTCGTCAAATGATGCCGATTCTTATTTTGGCCGAACGCGGCGGCGCGGCTATCAGTTGACGCGAACTGTTTGCAGGCCTCTTGGACGACGATGCGCCAAGGGACCCGCATCTGCTATTTACAAAAGCTCGGCCTTAATGGCGGGACTTTCTGCGAGCTGCTCGGCTGCCTTTTCGTCGGAGCTATCGAGTGCTGCCAGACTGCGGTAGACCCACTCGTTGACCTGGGTGTTCTTGACGCCTGCGGTCTGCATAAGGGCGCCTACCTCGCAGATTGCTGCGAGCAGATCAGCTTTTGGACCCGCGAGCTCGACCTCGATGCCGTGGTAGGCGGACACGCCGCGGTTCTCACTCACATGGTCGATAAAGCCCTCGACGGTCTCAAGCTGCTGGGCGAGAGCTGCATCATCGTCAGCGTCCAGCACGACGAGTGCGTTCGATACCGTGAGGGCGGGATGTCCGCAGGGGACAAAGCCTTCGATGACATCCATAGCTTCGGTAATGGTTGAGCCCAGACCTGCGAGGGCATTGACGAGTTGCTGCTTGGTATCCATAACGGTCCTTTCGATGGGTCAATTTTGCTTGGCGAAAATATACGTGACGTGTCCGGTAGCAAAAGTGCGAAGTGTGGTGCACATTATGGTCTTCACAGCTCGTGCATAGAGCAGCTGTCCGCCTTTAGAACGTGGTAAGATAGCTATCCACGAGCGGGGCTCACCCCGCGTGTTCCTTGAAAAGTCGACGGGTGTTGGGTGCTCGTGCCCAATGCCATCCAGACTTTCCCGACATTCGGGGGCGACTGGTTTCGACACGATAGCTCTGAGAGAGGAAGCAAGCCGAGGTCTCCTCGCCTCGTTAAACAGGGGTACCGTCAAATTGAATTGACAACAACTCTTCTTTTGAGCCTATGGCTCTCGCTGCTTAGTTTATAGCGGCGCGTCAACCCGGTGATTTCCCCGACACCGGCGCGACGTCATTTTAGGGGAATGCTCCTGCGCACGTAATCGGTATGGCGCGGGCTAAGACCGAACCGGTTGGGATGCCGCGAGCGTGTCGCTGCGCGCAAAGCGTCCGAGACAAAACCAGCGACTGAGCTTGGAGATGCCAATCAGGGGGCTTTCGTGGACCGGAGTTCGATTCTCCGCGCCTCCACCAACTGTTCAGTAGGCGAACATATGCAGGTGTTCGTCGTTAGGCGGGCGTTCGTATTGCTCGTCAGATAGAAAGAAGCCGCTCCATACGGGGCGGCTTCTTTGCGTTCTAGGCCTGCGGCATGATCTCCTGCTCGCCGTCCTCGTCCATGTACGGCATGAGGAACACGCCGCCCTGCTCGGTGGTAAGCAGCAGGTACTCGCGGTTGTGCTCGTCGCACACGATTTCCTGGCCGATGCCCTCGGGCAGGTCGTATATGGGGCCGTCCGTGCGGGCTTGCCTCACGGTCACGTCTTGCGCTCCCATGGCCTGCGACGCGCAGCTGGCGGCGGCCAGGACGATGAACAGCAGGACGACCGCCGCGAGGATGGGGCCGCACCCGCCGTTGCGCTCCTCGTCTGCGGGGCTCGGGTACGGCATGGCCTATCCCGCCTTCACCAGATAGTCATCGGCCTCTGGCTTGCCCGTGGCCTTGCCCACGGCGATGTAGCGCGTTGCGCCGCTGTAGCCCGTGTATCGGCCCCACACGTAGCCGTCGGCGATCTTGTACCAGTTATCCAGCGTCACGGTCTCGCCGCTGGAATAGTGCGCCACCTCGGTGCCGCCCAGGCCGGGGGCGTCGCGCACGCGCAGGTAGTCCACAGTGCAGCGGTAGGTGCCGCCGAAGTTCTCGGTCGTTTCCTGCTGCGCAGGCTGCGGCTGCGGGACGGCTGCGGGGGCGCTTCCAGCAGTGATGCCGAAGCATTCCAGGTAGATGCGCGCCAGCTCGTCCAGGTTGCCGTTGAACTTCTCGCGGTCGCCGTCGTTGTCGATGAAGCCGTTCTCGCACAGGCGGTAGTTGATGCCGCGCGCGGCGGCTCGGTTCGGGTTCGCGAGGTCGGAACGGCGCACCAGCTTCTCGGAGCGCCCTGGCATGAACGCCGCCAGCTTGTCGGCCAGCGCATTGTCGTACTCGTCAGGCTCAAAGCCCTCCTTGATGATGACGTGCGCGCCGTGGGCCGTGGCGATGCCGCTGGCGTCCATGTGCAGCTCCACCACCGGCGCGTCGGTGCTCAGGCGGTTAAGCCCGCCGTCGGCGTACCAGTTGCGGGACGTATCGCCCAGCTCGACCTCGGAACCGCCCAGTTCCTTGATTCGCTGGCCCAGGGCGCGAACGCGCTCGGCCTCGGTGCAGCCGCCTGCGCAGCAGCCGGGGTCGCCAGCGCCGTGGCCGCAGATGATGAACAGTTTAGCCATTGCCTACTCCTTCCCGCCTACGGTCACGCCCAGCAGGGCGTCGAGCCACTTGGATGTGATGCCTACCGACTTGAACAGCGTGTAGGCCGCCTGCACGCCGCCTACCACGGCGAAGGCGCACGTGACCCATGCGCCCGGGCCTGCGGGCACGCCGCCCACGAAGCCGGTCACGACGCCCGCCAGGAGCGAGCAGCCCAGCGCCAGGATGCGCGCGGCCTTGCCGGTCATGGCCTCGGTCTTGATCAGCTGCACCGCGAACGGCACGGCGAAAGACAGCACGATGGCTGCGATTGCTTGCATTTCTGTCATTTCGGATTCCTTTCTATCGAGCCGATTCCTTGTAGAGCAGGTCAACGCGGTCGGCGATGTGGTCGACCTTCGCCGCCATGCCCTGGCTGCGCGCCTGGCTGTTCGCCAGGTCGGCGTGCAGCACCTCATTGGAGGTCACGACGGACTCCATGAGCGCCTTCATAGCCTCCATCAGCGCGTTGCTGCGTTCCATCTGCGCGGCGATGCGGCCCTCCATCTGGCTGCGCTCGCGGTCGCGCTGCGCCCGCTCGTTCACCTCGTCTTGCTTTCGCTCTTCACGCTTGAGGTCGATGTTCGCCTTGCGCTCGTTCTGGGCCTTGAACTCTTCGAGGAACTGCTTGCCGAAGTACAGGACCACCAGGACGAGCAGTGCGCCGAAAAGCGACCCGGGGCCGTACGGCGCGAAGATTTCCAGCACGTCGGTCATTCGTTTTCTCACCTCCTCGAATCGCTGCCGCGATTGTCCGCGAGGTGTCGCCGGGCAAAAGAAAAGCGCCCCCGAAGGGGCGCTCGCTACTCCTGCGGCGCTTCCGGCTGGTCGGGCTCCATGGCTTCCAGCTCGTTGATGCGGTCGCGCCACGTCTGGCGCTGCGAGATGATCTCGGCCACCTCCTTGGCAGCTGCGGCGATGGCCGAGAGCAGGTCGGTGATGGACGATGCGGAGAAGATGCGCTCCACCGCCTTCATGACCTTGTAGTCGCTCTGCTCAAGCTGCTGTTTGTAGCCGTTGATCTCCCCGGCGATTTCCTGTTCCGTCATGGGTCGCTCCTTCCGTTGCTAGGGTAGGGGCATGTTCCCATCCGTGTCGCCTCCAGGTTTGGATTGCATTGAGCAACCCCCCCCCGCGGGATTTCCGAACAGGTTGCGGTACAGCGCGTCCATGGCCCGCACGCTGCGGTGCGCGTCCAGCCGCTTCATGCCTCCGCGCCAGCTCTGGTAGCTCTGCTCCACCTGCTCGGGGGTCATGATGCCATCGGCGACCATGCGGGCCATCTTCTTGAGCTTGCGGCGCTCCCGCGTTATGGAGTCTCGGCACGGCTTCACGACTATGCGGCCAGTCTCCGTGTAGAAGATGCGCTTCTTCAGCCACGTGAACCCGCGCGTGAGCTTTACCACGCGCGTCTTGCGCGGGTTCAGCTCGATGCCCAGCTCGGCGCATTTGCCCTCTATCAGCAGCAGACACACCTGCAGGTAGTCCTTGGACTCGTGTATCAGGTAGAAGTCGTCCATGTAGCGCCCGTAAGACTCGGGGCGCAGCATCTCGGTCACATAGTGGTCGATGCGGTTGGGGTGGGCCACGGCGCATATCTGGTTCGGCTCGCTGCCCAGCCCCAGGCCCACATCGCCCTGCGCGTCTATCAGGCGGTGCTCCAAGGCGACCACGCGCGGATCTAGCAGCGCGGAGGCCACCTGGTCTTTGACGGGTTGGTGCGCTATGCGCGCGAAGTAGTCGGAGAAGTCGCCCAGGAGGATGTAGCCCTCGCGGCCGTGCCGCCTCCAGTGGTCGGCCAGGTGGCGCTTGAGCAGCTTCAGGGCGTAGTCGGTGCCGCGCCCCTTGATGTTCGCGGAGTTGGCGGCTATGAGAGTGGGGACTATGGCGGGCACGAGCGCGTTCTGCGACAGGGACTTCTGCACCACGCGCTCGGGGAAGTGCACGGCGCTGATATGGCGCAGCTTGCCGCGCTCCCACAGGTCGAAGCGGATGAAGCCCCGGCATATGTCGCGGCCCTCCAAAAGGTCGCGGCGGGACAGGACGGCGTTGCGCAGGTAGCTTCTCATGTACCGCTGCGTGGACGACTTCCACATGACGCCCCGCGCGGCCTGCTTGGAAGCCTTGCACAGGCTGTTGAGGTCTGCCACCGTCTCAAGGGTGCACGCCTTGACGCGCTCGGCCTTGGCCTGCGCGCGCTTCTCCTCGCGGCGCTTGCGGCGCGCCGCCCGCCTTTGCTCGGAGTTCACAGGAGGCACCCCGCGCGGCTTGCAATGTGGCTCTGGCAGCCGCTTGAGGTATGGCCATGAAACGCGGCGAAGCCACGGAGCGCCGCGCCATGCAAGCAGCGTCCGGCCACCCTCGCGGGGTGCGTATTTACGGGCGCATGCCCGACGGTCGCGCCTTCCTTCCTCTTCGCGCTCTGCTTTCGGCCCTGGGGCCTACTCGGTCTGGCAATAAGGGAATCCGGGGCGGGGGCGAACCCAGACGTTCGTCGCCGAGTTGTAGTTGGCATTGCCGTTGTTGTTGACATAGCACACGTTGGACGCGGAGCCCGACGCAACGGAACGCAGCCACCAATTGTACCGATAAACAAGGCGCGACCGCCGCCCATTATAGCGAACGCAGGCGCTCTAGCTCGGCCTCGGCCTCGGCTATGCGCTCCTCGGTGGACTTCTTGCCGGTGATGCGCACGTTCTTGCGCGCGCCCTTCAGCAGCTTGATCTCCTCCTCGACCATGGCCGCCAGCTCCTCGAAGCGGTTGGCGTTCACGGGCAGGCCGATATCCATGAGGCACTGCATGTCCAGCATAAGCTGCTCGCAGTCCGCTATGGCCAGCGTCAGGTAGCGTTTCCTCTCCAGCGCGTTGAACGAGCTGTTGGGATAGAAGCAGTCGGCGCGGTTGACGTTGTACACGATGCTGCGCGCCGTCTCCACGGTCGGCACCGCGTTCAGCAGACGGTAGGCCTTCGGAACCACGGAGGAGGACGCCATCAGCTTGTTGATCTCCACGCGGATGGCGATGGCCTGCGTGAAGAACTTGTACTCGGACACCTCGCGGTTGCGCTGGTAGACGCCGCTCACGTGCACCTCCTGGGGAAACTGGCGAAAAAAATCGGCCCGCTTCGCGGGCAGGAGGCGACCGCGCAAGGCGGTCGCCTAAAAGCAGAGTATAGAGCACTCGGCTGGCTAGCCGACGAGGAAGCCGGGGCGGGGGCGAACCCAGACGCCCGTCGCCGAGTAGTAGCTGGCATCGCCGTTGTAGCTGACACAGCACACGCTGGACGCGGAGCCCGACGCAACGGAACGCAGCCACCAACCGCACCGACTTCCGTTGACCAGGTGCGCCGTGTCGCGGAACAGGTCGAACTGGCAGTCGAAGCCGACCGACCAGCCTGGCGTGCCCCACACGGGGCAGCCGTAGACCTCCATCTCCGACAGCGAGAACACCTTGCCGATATCCTGCCAGCTCCACGAGTTGGAGTCGTTGAGCGCGCCGCTGGCGCTGTACCGCTCCTCCAGCAGGACGCGCTGGGTGAGCAGGTACTTGGTCAGGCCCTCGGGCAGGCACGCCTCGAAGGACGTCTCCCACGCCTTGAGGTTGCTCCCCAGGTAGGGGTTCTTGGTCTCGGCCGTCCCTTGGTTGGTGTTGGTGGTGTTCCACATCAGAAAGCTGTCGTTGGCCACGCCGGTCGCGGTCTTGGCCACGGATACGGGAGCGGACGCCACGAACGCGATGTGGTGCCCCTTGCTGTTGTCGCCGCAGTACAGGTACGGGTCGATATGGGCCAGGAGGAACCGCACGGACTGCTGGGCGGCGACGGCGGATGCGCTCACGAGGGGCACGTCCAGGTAGTCGCCCACGCGCAGGCCTGCGAAGTTCGCGGCGGCGATGCGCTTATGCAGCGCGTCGTACACGCTGCCGCTGCCGATCTCTCCCGCCAGGATGGTGGCGATGTTCTGCCCGCCGTACTTGCCGATTTGGCCCTGGCGGTTGTACTCGGCGTTGTTGAGCGCCGTCTGCGCGTTGCTGCGCGCGATATCGTCGATGACCTCGTAGCCGATGCCGCCCACCGACAGGGTTTTCGCTTGTGCCATTTCGTTGCCTTTCTACTTGAGGTTGAGGGTTGTGCCGGACGCCGTGCAGGTGCTCCCGAACGTGATGGTGCTGCCAGATGCACTGGCCTTGGAGGCGGGGCAGTACACGGTGCCGTCGTCGTAGATGAACGTGTCCGTGGCGTCGGCCAGCTTGCCGTACAGGTCGGCTATCTGCTGCTTCTGCTTGGCCATGTCCGAGCTGCCCGCGCTGCCCTGCGCCACGCTGTTGGCTATCTGCAGGGCGATGTTTGCCGCCGCGTCGGCGTTCGAGGCCGCGCCGTTTGCCGCAGCCGTGGCGGCTTGCGAGGCCGTCTTCAGCTGCGACGCCTCGGTCACGCGGTCGCTTTCCGCCGTGGCTCGCTTCTTCTCGGCCTCTGCGCGCTTGGTTTCGGCGGTCTGGCGTGCCTTCTCGTTCGTGGCGCGCTGGTTTTCCGTGCTCGCGCGGGAGGCCTCGGCCTTCTGCATCTGCGCGTTCAGCGCGCTCACGTCGGCTAGCTGCCCTTCGAGGTTCGCGATGATCGCCTCCACCGCATCGACGTACGGGCCGGATATCTCGCCCGACGCGCTCGCCGAGGGCAGCACGTTCACCAGGACGTTCTCGGTGGTGGCGTCCAGCCCTGCCGCGTTCCGCACGCGCACGTAGCACACCTTGAGCAGCCCGGCCACGCCGAAGACGGCGGGGTCGACCGTCACGGTGGCCACGTTGTCGCTGATGCCAGTGAACTGCTGCTCCACGTAGGTGTGGTCGGGCTTCGCAGCCATGAGGTGCACCTTGCAGCCCGTCAGGGCCGCCTTCTTGTCGCCGTCGTAGATGGCGGCCTTCAGGACCTCGGCGCTGTCGCCCTGGTGCACGGTGATGACGGGCGGCGCTATGTTGGTCTTCTTGAGGTTGAGCGTAAGCTCGTGCGTTGCCATGCCTTATTCCTTTCCTTCGGCCGCAAGTGTCCGCGATATGTCGCCGGGCTGCGCTCTGTGGACCCCGCATATCTCCTCGTCGGTGAGCGCCGAGAAGTCCACGGCGTTGGCCTCGCCGCCTTCCGCGTCCATGACGGCCACGGGGCTGGACACGAGCGTGAAGCCGCCCTTGCCGTCGAACTCGAACACGTCTTCCGATTCCACGATGGCCCGCGCCGTGGCCGGGTCGCTGATGCACTCGAACACCGGAAGCGCCTCGGGCGGCTTCGGCGCGCCGTCGAGCGCCTGCGGCGCTTCGGGCTGCTGCACAAGGTGGTAGAACATTCCGTTTCCTCTCTCGCTGGTCTAGTTTCCCGTGATGCTGCTCATGCCGGTGATGATTCCGTTCACCACGTTGATGGTGCCCCACGTCCAGTTGTTGCCGTTGTTGGTGATGCACCCGATGAACTGCGTGGAGCCCGTGTACCCGTAGGTGCCGCCGCTGCTCGGACTGGTTCCTATGGCGAACTTCGGGGCGAGTATCCTGGCGGTGCCCGACGACCCAATGTCTGCGCGGCTGCTATCCAGGTACACGTAGTTGCTGGAGTTCTCCTGCAGCTTCACGTACGCCGAGCCGCCCGCGTTGCTGTTGCCGCTCCTCATGTACAGCTGCTCGTCGGGATGGCTCATGTAGCCCGCGTAGTAGGGGGTCGTCAGCCACGTCTGGCGGTAGTAGCGGTTGACTGCCAGGAAGCCGTAGCCGCAGGCGGATATGCCCACGCCGTCGGTCGAGCTCGCCGTGGGGCTGTCCTTCGCGTGGACGGCCTCGATGGTGCAGTACTCGGTCGAGCCGTTCACGAACGACGCGCCCGGGTGGTTGCTCGTCGTCGTGCCGGTGGTGATGTAGTTGGTTGACGACGTGCCGACCATGTTGCAGCGGAACATGGAGGTGCTGCCCACCAGCACGGTGCCCGCGATGCTGGAGCCGTTCTTGTCGTATATCTGGAAGCCGTTGGTGGCGTTGATATAGACCCTGTTGCCGTTGCTGTCGGTCATGAAGATAGAGCCGTCGCGCAGGTAGAAGGCCCCGCTGTCGAGGTCCCAGTACGAGTTCCCGCCTTTGATGCGGCCCGTGGTCAGCTCGTCGGCGGTCACGCCGTCGCCGGTTATGGCCGTGCGCCACTTCCACGCGCCGCTGGAGTACTTGGAGTTGGCCACGCCGATGATTCCGCCGCCTATCTTGACGCACTTGGTGGCGCTCTCGGGCTTTTTGTCGTACACCAGGATGCCTTGGCCGGGCTCCTCGTACACCCAGCCGCCCGTGGTGTTCACCTCGCTGTTGAGCATGTCAACGATCTTCTTGCGGATATCCGTCGGCAGCTTGTCGAGCTGTTTCTGCAGCCCATCCACCTCGCCCTCGGCGCTCGTCAGCCGTTCGTCCAGCTTGCCCGTGACGCCTTCCAGGTACTCCTTGTTGGCCTCGTCTATCTGCTTGAGCACGCTCTCGCTTTGCTCTATCGACGTGTCGGTGTACAGGCGCAGCACCTCGTCCAGGGCCAGGTTGCCGTCGTCGGAGTACTTCTTCAGCGCCTCCTCCAGCGTGGTGTCCCCGTTGTCGGCGTACTCCTTGAGGGCCTTGTCCAGCTCGTCCCTTATCTGGTCGGTGTAGTCCTGGGCGGCACCGCCGACCTCCTTGGCGTACGCCTTCTGGCGCTCCTCGGCGGCCGCCAGGCTCTCGCCCCATTTGCCGGTCGATGCCTTGTTCGAGGCGTTCACGGCCTCGGTCACGGTCGCCCGGATTGTCGAGGCGGTGGACTTGGCGGCCGACTTCTGCGCGGCCATCAGCTCGGCGACCGTCTGGTAGTTGCCGAACGTGTAGGTGACCTCGCCGGGGCGCAGCTGGTCCTCCACCACCTTGGTGATGCGCGTGCGCACGCGCAGCGGCGGGTCGTACACCTTGTCCACCACGGTCACCAGGTCGCCCTCGTCCGCGCCCTCGAAGCCCTCGCCGGCGCGCGCAAGCGCCACGGCGTCCACAGTGTAGGACACGGTGGGCACGCACGACTTCGCCAGCTGCGCCTCGGTGAGCTTCTTCAGCTCGGCGGCGTCCTCGCAGTCGGAGAACTCCACGTCGCCGAACACGTGCGCCTTGCCGCCCTTGCCGTCGGGCCGTCCCCAGCGCGCCAGCGCGTCGGCCGACCCCACCCAGTTCTGCCCGCCGTTCACGCCGCCGAAGGTCAGCTTGCGATCGTAGCCGCCCGTCAGGTTGCCGTCCTCGTCGGCGGTCTGCAGGGACTTGCCGTAGCCGTACAGGGCGGTACACACGTTGCCCTCGTCCACGCTGCGCTTGACGCTCACGAGGTCCTTGGCGTAGGTGAAACGCTTGCCGTTGTCCTCGCCGACCTGCTTGGCCATGCACACGCGGCGTGCGGTCACCTTGGTGCCGCTCACCTGGATTTCGAACGACAGCTCGCCGCCCCAAGTGTCTGCCACGTCGTGGATGGCCGCCCATGCGTTGGTGTGGTAGAAGTTCGTGCCGGCCTGCCCGAGGTCGGCCACGGTTCCGACCTGCCAGCGCGAGGAGGACAGCGCCGAGGCCAGCGCGGCGTAGGCGCTCACGTCGTAGGGGCGCTTGTCCTCCAGGTAGTCGCCCAGGAGCTCGATTTGCGCCGAGGTCGGGCAGTAGTACGTGTAGAGGATGCCCGCGCTTGCGCGCTCCTCCTCCACGCCGTCCACGATGTTCTCGTGCCAGCGGCCCTTGAGGTCGCGCCACACCAGGCGGTCGCCCTTGTCCAGGCGCGCCAGCGTTGTGATGCTCAGGGCGTTCTCGCCGTTGACCTCGCGCGTGTCCTTGCACTCGAACAGCGTCTTGATGGGTCCCTTGTACGCCTCCCAGCGGTCGCATGCCCACAGAATCATCAGCCCACGTACCTTTCCGTCCACTGTACCGTCGCGGTGCCGCTGGACAGCTTGAGGCTGTTGGCCCCCGGCTCCAGCGGGAAGAAGTCACTCTCGAAGGTCACGGGCGCGGGGCTGCCGTCCACCGTGGCCTGCGGGGCGGCCATGTCGATGACCACCGCGCTCGATGCCGTCACCGCCTTGTCGATCTGCACGAACTCGCCCGTGCCCATGTTCGTCAGCCGCAGCGCCGACGTGCTGCCGCCGGGCCTGACGGTCACGGTGGGGTAGGTGCGGAACGTTCCTCCGACCTGCACCCCCGCCGTGCCCGATACCGATGCGCGCCCCTCGGCCCCGTACGCCACCGGGTCGTAGGCCGTGAACGTCAGCGTGGCCTCGCCCGTGTGCCACAGGGTGTCCAGCGCGCCCGGCGAGGTCAGCACGGCCATGTAGCGCAGCCCGAGGTGCCTCTCGTCGTCGAGCCACAGCTCGGCCTCCTTGAGGCACATCAGGCGCGAGGCCATGAGGCGGCGAAGGGCCGCCATGTCGTCGGCGGGGCGTGCCCTCCAGGCCGCCGCCACGTCTATCGTCAGGGGCTTCAGGTCTGCGCGCATGAAGCGCGAGCCGGGCTGCCCGGGCACGTCGCGCGTGGCGATTTCGTACTCGGGCAGCAGCGAGCGGGTTATGAGCCGGGTGTCGAACCACGGCGCGAAGTCGAAGCCGTTGTATATCATGCGAAGCACTCCTGCCGTTTGATTTCCTTGGCTATCTGGCGGGAGATTTTCTCTATGTCGGCCTCCTCCCGCACGGTCGCGTACACGTTGATTGTCACGTTCGTGTCGCCGTGTCCCGCGCCGCCCTTGCCGTCGAGCAGCTTGGCGATGCCCTCGGCCAGCGGGCGCGCGCCGCGCTCGTTGAACGGCACGACGCCCTCGGGGCCCGCCTCGCCGACGCCGATGACGCTGGGGCCGTTGAACACGCCGCCCTTGGCGTACCAGTTGATTCCGAAGTGCGGAACGCTCGGCGGGTCGATGCTGAACCCGCCCGAGATGGACAGGTGCGGCAGCTTCAGGTGGGGCAGAGACCACGAGAAGTTGAAGAACCCCTTGATGGAGTCGATTACGTTTCGCACGGTGTCGCGGGCGCTGTTTATCGGCGTCTCGATGGCGCTCTTGATGGAGTTCCATATGCCGGCCACAGTGTCGCGGGCGGCGTTGAACACGCTGGAGATGGTGTCGCGGATGCTGTTGACGATGCCGGATATGGTCGAGCTGATGCCGTTCCACACATTCGACGCCGTGGTGCTCACGGCACCCCAAACGGAGTCCCACACGGCCTGTATCGCCGACAGAACCGCCGATATGGTGGAGCTGATGGCGTCGATGGCCGCGCCTATCGCCGAGGTGATGGCACCCCACACGCTGGAAGCGGTTGAGCTGACGGCACCCCACACCGTATCCCACACGCCCTGAATCACCTCAAGGGCCGCGCTTATCACGTCGCTCACGTATTGGATGTACGTGCCGACCGCACCGCATATGAGGTCCCACGCCGCCGTGATCACGCCGCCGAAGTTCTCCCAGACGAAGTTCCAGGGTATGAGCAGCGTCTCGATGGCTAGGTTGAGTATTTCCGCGAGCAGCATCACGGCCACCTGCACAACGTTGCAGATGCCGTCCCACACGCCCGCGAGCGTCGCGCCCAGCCCGGAGAAGAACGCGCCTATCGACTCGGCGACCCCGCCGGCAACGCCGACGGCCACCTGGAACGCGGCGCACACGGCATCCCACACGGCGGTCACGGCGTCGCGGAACTCCTCGCAGTTGTTCCACAGCAGCACCACTGCGGCGATGATGGCCGCTATTGCCGCTATCACGGGGTGCGCGGCTATAAGCCCCAGCGCGGCAGTGCCCGCCTTGCCGACCACCTGGAAGGCCGCTCCGATTTTCGGCACGGCGTCCACGACGGTGCCGACCGTCGACAGCACGGGGCCTATGGCGGCCGCTATCGTGGCGATCGCCAGCACTGCGGTCTGGCCGCCCTCGCCGATGCCGGCGAACCACTCGGAGAACGACTTGACGACACCCGCCACGTTGGTGGCGATGTTGAGCAGCGGCTCGCCAAGCGGCTCGATGGAGCCCTGCAGCTCGCGCATGGCCTCCTGCGATTTCACGGCGAAGCTGTCGGAGGCGGCCTCCTGGGCCTGCTGCGCAGCGCCCGCCACGTCGCCGAAGCTGTCCTGAACGCCCGCCAGGGACTCGATCATGCCCATGGCATTGTCCTCGCCCAGCGAGGACCACAGGGTGGAGGCCAGCGCGGCCTTGTCGTACTCGTTTGGCATCTGCGTGAGGTCGCCCAGCACCGCCTGCAGCATGTCCTCGGCGGTGGCGCTGCCGTTCTTGAAGTTCTCGAAGACCTCCTGCGTGCCCTCGCTGAACGAGCCGATGGATTCCTCCATGCGGCCGTCGGACAGCGCCGTCAGGAACTCGTTGAGGTAGTCGCCCACCTTGTCCAGGTTGTACGCGCCGTTGGACGTGCCCGCTTCTAGCAGCGAGAAGTACTCGCTGGCGCTCATTCCCGCCTCGCCCCATCGCACGGAGTATTCGCTCAGGTTGTCGCCCAGCTCGTCGGTGTAGTTCAGGCCGCGCTGCATGCCCGCCGTCAGCAGGTCGCTGGCCTCGGTGGCGGACAGCCCGAAGCCCTCCATGAGGGCGTTGGTGCCGCGTATGGACTCGTTCACGTCTGCGCCGAAGGTGTCCGACAGCATGAGTGCGTTGGTGGTGACGGTCTGCAGGTCCTCGTCGGACACGTCGCGAAGGGTGGACTTGCACTGGATCAGCGCATCGTTGACCTCGTCCAGGGACTGGCCCCAGCCACCCTCGTATATGCGCTTGCCTATGCCGCTGAAACGCTCGGCCTCCTCGCCGGACACGCCGAACGCGGCGGCTATGCGGGCGTTGGCCTGCTCGTAGTCGCTGGCCACGCCGAATACGACCTTGCCGGCGGCCACCACGGGCGCGGTCAGCGTCACCGTGGCGGCCGTGCCGGCCTTCTTGAACGAGGACGACAGCTTCGCGGCCTTCTCGTCGCCCTCGGTTATGTTCTTCCAGGAGATGCCCTGGAGGTCGCGCTCCAGGGCCTTGATGTTCTTGGATACGTCAACGGTGTCGAGCACCGCTTTGATGATGACGTTGCCGTCCATGCTCACCTCGTCGCTCTCTTGAGCGCGGCGAACACATCGCGCATCGCCGCGTCGCTTCCTTCCTCAGAGCCGTGTGAGCTGCGGCCTTTGCCGAGTTCGAACGCCTTGTGGGCGGCGTTCCAGGCCTCGACCTCCTGCCTGTTGTATTTGGTTGGCTTCGGCTTGGTCGCCGGGTTGCGGTAGTGGATGGCCGCGCCGAGCGGCGTGTCCTGCGGGCAGCCGCCCACGAGTGCCACGAACTCGGCGAAGCTGATGCGACCGCGCACCTCGTCCCACTCGATGCCGTAGGCCTGGCGGAAGCTGGTGCGTATGCGCGCCGCGTCCTCCTCCAAGTCCCACAGCGGGGTCTCGTGCGGGCGGTCGCCGCTCAGGTCGAGTCCGCACATGTCCCATACCGCCGCGTCGCGCATCCGCACGAACTCTGCGGCGTCGTAGTCGCATGCGCACCACGCGTCCGTCCAGTCCACGAAGAACAGCGCCAGGAACTCGTCCCGGCGCTGGTCGTCGGACTTGCCCTCGTCGGTCAGCACCTCGATGACGCGGATGATCGTGAGCGCGTCGTCGCGCACCAGCACCTCCTCGCCGTTCCACGGGTAGCGCGTGGCGCTCGTACCATCGGGCAGCCGCACCCGCTCGGCCGTGAGCGCGGCTGGCAGCATTACTTGCCGCCCTTCTTCTTGCGCTTGGCCTGGGCGCGGCGCTGGGCGCGGTTGAGCGCCTGGACCTGATCGGCGCGCTCGCTGTATGCAAGGCCGCACGCCATCAGCTGCTCGCTGGTCGCGTGGCGCGCCAACATGTTGAGGAACGTGGCGAAGACCTCGCCCAGGATGCGGATGTTCTCCTCGGGCGCGATGGGGCCCTCGTCGCCGCCCATCCACGCGAGCAGCTGCTCCCAGCCCTCGGTGCCGATGAACGCCGAGATGGTGCGCTTCATGAGGCGGGCCTGCGCGGCGTTGGCCTCGGCCGCCTTCTCGGGGGTGTCGGCCTCGCGGGCCATCTGCTCGTTGGCCTGCGCGCGGTCGATGGCGTTGCCGACCTTGGCCAGGTACTCCTCGATGTGCTTGTCGTCGAACCACACGCGGAAGCGCGGCGTGTCGGGGTTCTCCTCGGGGTCCTCGAAGAACACGTCCTCGTACGCGCGGATGTTTTTCAGAAGTTCCATTTGTTGCCCCTTTCGTGAGCGGTGAGCGTCGGGCATAGAAAAGGGGCGCGGGCCGCTCACTAGCCCGCGCCCCCATGTCCAGGAGGTTATGTCTGGTGTCGCCTGCGGCTACTTCGCCGCCACGGTGACCTTCACCTGCGTGCAGATGCTCGGCTTGGACGCGCAGCGCACGGTGATGACCGCCTCGCCTGCGGCCACGCCCGTCACGTTGCCGTCGCTGTCGACGGTGGCCACGTCGGTGTTGCCCGATGCGAAGAAGCACTTGGCGTTCGCCTCGGCGGGCGTGACGGTCGGCGCGAGTTTCATGGACTTGCCCACGGCCGGGCCGGTCGGCGCGGTGCAGGTGACGCCCGTGGGCTGCTTGAGCTTGTTGGCGGGGATGTAGCGCATAGCGCCAGCGCCCGAGATTGTGCAGGAGAACGCGCCGGGGTCGGACGCCGCGCCCTGCTGCGAGCCGACGGTCAGGCCCAGGTAGGTGCAGTCGCCCTCCACCACGTCGCCGTTGGGGTCGGTGTGGCGGAAGTGGCCCGTGCGGCCCTCGCCGGTCTCAAGCGCCAGGCTGGCAACGAAGTCCTGCGCGGGGTCGCCGTAGCAGCGGTCGCCTGTGACCTCGTACTGCGGCTGCACGCTCTTCACCTTGTCGGTGGGAGTGCCGTAGCCGTCGTAGTAGTCCTTGGTCTCGGTGGTCTCGTTGGTGGTCGGCTTCACCTCGGTGATGCCGCGCGAGAAGATGGCCCACGTGGGGCTGGCCGCGTCTGGCGTGGTGTCGATCTCCAGCGCGCTCATGTAGTTGGGCGCGAAGCCCAGGTCTTGGTTCTTTGCCATCGTTATCCCTTCTCTATGGTTATGGTCGCTTTGATTCGGAACTCCCACAGGTACGGCCCGCCCTCCGGCGGCGTTATCTCCTGCGGCTCTGTGTACAGCGCCGCGCTGGTGAAGCCGTAGGAGCCGGTGGGCGAGGACAGGTCGGCCCCGTCCAGCGCGTCGGCCAGGTCGTAGGCGTCGCCCATGGCCTTGGCCTCGGAGGTGTCCTTCACGATGACCTGCAGCACGTATCCGACACGGCGGGTGCCGTCCATGTGGCGCACCACGTCGGTGGTGGGCATGGGCCTCAGCACCACCGCGTCGTCGTGGCCGCGCGATGCTGCCAGGCGGGTGAGGAGCACCGGGCCGTAGCCCAGGGCCTCTATGGCGGCCTTCGCCGCCTCCATCACGTCCGGGGCCATGTCACGCCCCCTCGGTCAGGAGGTCGACGGCCAGGCGCTCCCAGTCCTCGCCATGCGCTTCCTTCGCGGCCTTCGGCCAGTCGGCCTTGGCCCTCGGGTTCTTGCCGTGCTTGATGGAGCTGTCGGGCAGGTCGCGCACGTAGGCGGCGTAGTCGGCGTCCCATATGACGAGGCCCTGTCTGAAGTCGGAGGCGGCCTGCATGGAGTTGTGCATGCGCTTGGTGTCCTCTGGCGTGAACGCGTTCATGTCCTCGGCCACGCTCATGGCGAACTTCACCTGCTTGGCCTCCAGCTCCTTCGCGCTGAAACGCTTCATGAGCTTGGTCAGGTCGACCGTAACTGCTGCGGGCATGGCTACCTCACCTCCAGTTCCCAGTGGTGGGGACGGGTGCCGAACGCGCGGCGGGGCGTGCACCTCGCCACGTTCATCCACTCGCCCCCGTCGATGCTCACGCGGCTGCCCACGGGCACGTCGAACATGCCGGGGCTGTCCGCGCCGTCCGCTATCACGAGGCCCTGCGCGCCGTCGCCCAGGGCGTACTCGCGCACGAGCCACGCCGAGACGGGCTCGAAGCGCACGCGGCGCACCTCGACGGGCTGCTCGAACTCGCCGCCGTAGCCGCCCTCCCTGGGCACCTTGACGGACATGGTGGAGGGCCGCGCCGAGCGCGGCACCCGCATCATCTGGTACCCCCGATGCCCGCGTAGAGCAGCGGCGTTCCAAGCAGCTCGCGGCGGACGGCGGCCTCCATGTCGCTGCGGTAGGTGCTGGCCCCTTCGGTACCGGGGTTCCACGAGAACGAGCCGACGGTGAAGCCGCCGCCCTCCATGATGCCGCCCGAGCATCCGTACGCGGCGTCGACCTCGCAGGCCGCCATGACCGCGCGCGCCCACTCCTCGGAGCCGTCCGGCTCGTTGGGGAAGATCAGGTCGCGCACGGCTGCCGTGGCGTGGGGGAGCGCCGCCTTGAACTCCTCGGCGGACAGCTCCCCGCGCCCGGCTGCCAGGTAGTCCTCGTAGGTCGGGGCTCTAGTTTCCATCGTCCTCGGCCGCCTCGGGCTTTTCCGCCTTGCCCTTTGCGGGCTGCTCGTCTGCGGCCTTCGCCTCGGGCTTTTCCGCCTTGCCCTTGGCGGGCTTGGCCTTCTTCGGGGCCTCCTTCTCGAAGGCCAGTCCAACGGTGCGCATGTCGCGCCTCCTTCCTACGCGGCCTTCATGCCTGCGGTGATGTAGTGCGCCAGGTTCTCGCGCACGCCGCACACGCCGTACTTGCGGTACTTGAACAGGTGGCCGAAGCCCTGCTGGTTGTCTTCGGCGTCGATGACCTTGCCGTGCGCGAAGTTCCAGCGCAGCACCACGGCGTCCTTGTGGACGATGAGGAAGTTCATGTCCACCGCGCCGGTGCCCTTCTTGTAGTGGCCGATCTCCTCGTCCTTGGTGGTGCCGTCCAAGAGGTCGATGGCGCTGTAGAAGCGGGACTGCGGCACCTTCACGATGGAGGAGAAGCCGTCCAGCGCCTCGCGGGACTTGGTGGTGTCTAGGTCCTTCACCATACCCAGCAGGGTGGGGGTGATGAACAGCACGCGGCCCTCTTCCGGCACCTCTTTCTCGTCCATGTCGCACATGGCGGCGTTCAAGCCCTTGAGCATGTCCGCGCCGTCGGCGTAGGTCTTCTGCTCCTTGGTGATGCCGGTGCCTGCGCACAGCGTGGAGAACACGAACGCGTCTCCCTCGGGCACCACCTTGGTGCGGTTGAAGTGCGCGGCGGCGTTGCCGAACGCCAGGTTGAAGGACTGGGCGTCCACTTTCTGGTCGATTTCCAGGATGGTGCCGCGGTCGTAGTTGGCGCTGATGGGCTTCCAAGTCAGGGACGCGCCGCTGTTCTGCGGCAGTCGCCCGTTGGCCTGCACGTCGCCCAGGCCGCCCATGGAGTAGACGGGGTAGTAGAACTCGCCCAGCTGCTCCATCTGCGCGATGTTGCCCTGCGGCGCGGCGCTCTCAAGCACTGCGGTCAGGGATTCCTTGCGGTACGCCTCCATGAGCACGTTCTCGTAGCCCTTGGGCAGTTCGATGCTGTTTGGCATGATTTACTCCTTTGAAGATTCGTCGGTGAGTCCGAAAGCTGCGCGGAAGTCGGCCAGGCCGTCGGAACCTGCGCCGCCCTTGGGGTCGCCGCCCGCGCTCTCGCGGGGCTGGTCGGTGAACATGTAGGCGTTGTCCTTCTTCAGGGCCTCGAAGTCGATGCCCGTTAGGTTGCCCTGCTCGTCCAGCTTCGCGTCGGCGATGTTCGGGATGATCGCGCGCGCCGCCTTGGCGTTGCGCACCCCCATCTGCGCCAGCTTGGTGTCGATGGCGAAGTCGCGGCGCATGTCGGCCTCGCGCTTCTCGGCGTCGGCCTTGTACGCCTCGTTGTCGGCCTTGGCCTTGTCGAGCGCGGCCTGCAGCTCCTCGGCGTTGCCCGCCTTGGAGGTGAACTCCTCGATCTGCTTGTCGCGCTGCTCCAGTTCGGCCTTGAGGGCCTTCACCTGCTCCTGGTACTCGTCGGTCTCGCGCTTGTACTTCGCGTAGGACACGACCTCCTTCTGGGGCTCGGTGCCCTGGCCTTCGCCGCCCTCGTTTCCCTTGGGCTTGTTGTCTTCAGCCATCGCTTGCTCCTTCCGTGTTTGGTTGTCGCGCTTCCCTGCGCGCTTGGATGGCCCACCGTTGTCGCCGTGGTCGCGTGCGGGGCCGTTGTCGCCGCCCCATCGCGTGACCGCATCTTCCCCGAGGTGTCGCCAGGCAAAAGAAAAGGCCGCCCGTTCGTGGGCGGCCTTGATGCCGTGTCGCTGTTCGGTTGTCGGTGATGCCTAGTGCATCAGGCCCTCGTCGCGCAGAACCTTGCGGCACTTGGCGAAAAGTTCCTCGCGTTCTTTTTCGCTCAGCTTCTCGTCCTCGCTCAACTCGGGCACGTGGTCGTCGATGACTAGAACCCAGTCCTCGGGGGTCACTTCTTTTTTGTCAGCCTGAACCATTTCGCCTCCTCGTTCTGCTTGTAGAGCATTTCCGTCGTGTAGTGGTCGATGGCAGCGCCGCCCGCGTTCGGGTAAAGCGCCTTCATCTGCTGGCGTATTCTCTCGTACGCCTTCACCACGCCGGGGTCGTTCACCTTGATTTCGTAGATTGTACCATCGTGGCACGCCACCACCGAGCTGCGCACCCAGTCGTTTTCCGCCACCGTGCGTATGTCGGTCCACGACGGCGGCGAGCTCATGGGGTGGTTGTGTATCAGCACCACGCCGCCCTCGGTGCGCCTGCACGCCTCCACCTGCTTTGCGGTCAGGCCGCACGCCTGGCTCTTCAGGCCGTGCCCGAAGGTATCGGTGACGCGCTCGCCCTTCTTCCATGAAACCACGGACATGCGTTCGTAGCCCGTGCCGTCGCGGTCGCGCAGGATGCGGCGGCTCTCGGCGTACACGGCCTCGCTTGCGCGCTTTGGGATGGGCAGCGAGGTCACCTTGTCGTGGTAGGCCCTGCCGTTCACGGCCCGGCGGCTCACGTCTGCGGCGGTGCCCGCGCCCTTGCCCGGCATGAACTTCTCGCGCACCCAGGTCTTGTCCGTGGCAAGCGGGTAGATGCGCTCCTCCGATTCCACGGCGGCCTCGCGCGTGCGCTCGCGGGACAGGTAGGGATGGGCGGCTATGTGCTCGCGCTGGCGCTTCTGCAGCTTGCCCAGGCGCAGGCGCTCCTTGGTGTTGTCGAGCCCGGCGGCCTCCAGGGCCGTTGCCTCGCGCTTGGCGGCGCGTATGCCGCGCTCAAGCTCGCGCTGCTTCTGCTCTGCCTGGTATCGCTCCTCGCGCTTCTCGTCGCCGCCGTCGGGGTCGCGCTCGTACCGCAGCTGCTGGCCCTCCACGTAGATGCCGAAGTCGTGCTTGCAGTTCGCGCCGCACAGGCCATCGACAGAGCCGTAGCCCGTCTCGCGGTAGAACGGCGGGTACTTCTTGGACTTGCCCGACAGGCTGAACACGCGGCCCTGCCACTTGGCGTGGCTCTCGCGCGCCCCGCCGTGCGAGGAGGTCTGCACGAGGTCGTGCCCGGTCTCTTCAAGCAGCTCCAGCGTGTTGCGGCTGCCGGCCTGCACCGCCTGCGTGCGAATGTGGCGGCGCATGGCCACGTCGGGCTGCGCCCACGCCCCGCTCTTGTAGTCCACGACGGACACGCCGCGCCGCGCCAGCTTCAGCACGGCCTCGCGGGTGGCCTGCTCGTAGCCCGCCATGCCCGAGTTCACCCGAGCCACGGCCTGCGCCACGACTTCGAGGTAGGCGCGCTGCACGTTGGCGGGCATCTTCAGGTTGTCGCGGCTCACGACGTCCTGCACTCCCGCCGCCGTGACCCGCGCTGAGTTGTGCAGCCTCCACTGCATCGTCTTGGATAGCGCGCCCATGGCCGTGCCCAGCGTGGCCAGGTCGGCCTCGGCGCTCTTGGCCACGGCCTCGGCCGCAGCCTTGGCAGCCTCGCGCGCGGCTCTGCGGCCCTCCTCGTTCATGGCCTTCTGCACGTCCTTGGCGGCAAGCGCCGCCTTGCGGGCGGCCTGCGAGTAGGCGCTGTCGCCCTCGAAGTCGATGGAGCCTATGAGCGCGGCGTAGATGCACACCAGGCGCAGGGTGTATTCGTCCATGGCCCCCTGCGCTGCGTCGGTGAAGTGCTCTATGTAGTCCGGCCCCAGCATCAGGCGAGCCCGTCGCCCAGCATGTCGAACGCGCCGCCCTGCTGCTCGGGCACGTTGGCCTTGGCCTCGTTGCTGGTCTCGCCGTAGAAGCGGCGGCGGTACTCCCACGGGGCCATGATGCCCGCGCCGACCTCGCTCATGGCCATCTCGCGCGCGCTCTGCGTGTCGCTGATGATGGAGTCGTCGAAGTCCACGGTGACGTCGCCGTAGGGCACGGCCTCGCCCTTGATGCTGCGGCACGCGTCGGCCATGCCGTTCACGAGGCGCACGATGGACTTGCGCAGGGCGTTCTCGTGCCGGTGGATGGATCGCATCAGCTGCGAGTTGTCGGCCGCCACCTCCTTGGCGGTCTTCAGGCCCGTGTGCGACTCCCAGGAGAAGTAGCCGTTGCCGAAGCCGCACGCCACCGACAGCAGGCGCAGGCCCGTGTTGATGGCGCTGGCGTTCTCGTCGGCCTTGAGGTCGCTCTGAACGGTCTGAATCTTGGCCGACCCCTCGTCGCCGGGGTTCATGCTGAAGATGGTGTCGTCGGCTTCGCCGAAGGCGTAGTAGGTCTTCGTGAGGCTGCCGTCCGGCCCCTTGTCGGTCTTGGACTCTATGAGGGTCTTGTCCACGAACGTGCGCGGGCGGCCCACGCGAATGTGGTCGAGCAGGGAGGTGGCGGCCTCGTCGACCACCTTCATGGCCCCCACGGCGTTGCAGTACACGCTCGCGCCCATCGCGCAGTAGTCGTAGAAGCGGTTCGACACGGCGGGGCGCACCAGCGTGAAAAGCGGGCGGGTGCAGCGCGTGTCCATGTCGGCGCTGATGCCCTCGACCGTCACCTGCTTGTGCGTGCGGGTGTCGAACAGCTGCGTGAGGATGTGGTAGGTACCGCCCTTGAGCACGTGGGCCTGGCACTGGTCGTAGTCGCGCCCGGCGACCTCCACGCGGCCCACGAACGCGCACTGCGTGCAGTCGTCGGCGCTCCACGTGAGCGGGACTATCTGCGTGGCGTCGTAGCGCACGATGCGCAGCTCGGCGTCGGGCGTGTAGGCGCTGTCGGTCACGCCTCGCGGCTCGATGACCCACGCGCCCGTGCCCATGGCGAACGCGCGGGCTATGAAGTCGGCGTTGTCCATGGCGAACGATGTGGGCGCGTCGCCGTCCTCTGTCGGCTGCGGCGCGGCCTGGCCGTCCTCGTGCCCCTCGTCGCCGACGCCGCCCGTCGCCGTGGGGTTGGCGAAGTAGCGCGCCATCCAGGCGCGGCGCTCGTCGCTCGTGCTGGAGATGATCGTGCTCTCGTTCATGAGCAGACTGGCCCACTCGTCGGCCACGAGCGCCGCCGGGTGCAGGCTGGCGCGCTCGCGCTTGTACACGCGGAAGCCGCGCCGCTCGCTGTAGTGGTACCAGCCGTTGTTCGCCGCGAACCAGCCGAACCAGACGCCCACCATGCCCTGCATGCGGGTGTCCGGCTGGTATCCCATGCGGCGCAGCCACGCCTCGGCGTAGCCCGTGTTGCCTCGCTTCTCCATCAGAGGTTGCTCCTTATCCACAGTCCTGCGGCGTAGCCCGCCGCGTCTATCGCGTCGTCGTTCACCTTCGGCAGTGTCTCGGTTATGTCGCCCTGCCCGTTCGACACGTACTCGAACTCGGGGAACTCCTTGGCGGCGAGCGGGCAGCGGTCGGGGTCGATGACTATGCGCGTAAGGTTCTGCATCCACCTGATGCGGCTCTTGGGCGCGTTCAGGCCCTGCTTGAGCGACTTCTGCGCGCCGATGCCCTGCTCCTGGTAGTAGAGGATCATGCCGCGCGCCGCGCTGTCGCACCACACGTCGGCGGCGGGGTCCTCGGCCGCCTGCAGCTTGGCCGCCACCAGCTCGGCGGTCTTGACGTCGATGGCCTCGGTTCCCTGGCGGCTCTCCTCGTCCAGCAGGTACAGCACGCGCTCGTTCTCGTCGTAGCCCACCTCCATGAACACCCAGGGGTGCACGCTGCCCGCGTCCACGCCGAACGAGCGCAGGGCGATGGACGCGCGCTCCTCCGCGGTGATGGGGCGTATGTCCAGCAGCTCGTCGGGGAACACCTCGGAGCCCGTGCCGATGACCTCGCCGAGCCATTGCCAGCGGTAGGAGTCGGGGGTCTTGCGGCGGCTGCGCTCGGCCTCCGCCAGCGCCGCGGCGCTTATCCACTCGGGGTGCTCGTCTATGACGTCCAGGTACGTGGTGTGGCATATGAAGCGCCCGTCCTCGCCCGGGTGGGCCTCCAGGTCGCGCGCCTCCTTGTTCACCCAGTTGCGAGCCGAGCGGGGAGGGTTGTAGCTGTAGAACACCCAGAACATGTCGCCGCCGCGCAGGAACGTGGCCAGCACGCTGCGCACCTCGTCCATGCCGTCGAACTCGTCTACCTCCTCGAACCACACCACGGCGCAGTAGCCGGTGCGGAACTTCGCGGACTTCAGCTTCTTCGGCTTGTCGCATCCCACAAAGCGTATGACCTGCCCGGTGGGGCGGTACGTCACCTCCATGGGGGACAGGCCGAAGTCGAACAGGTGCGCCACGCCCAGCACGTCGCACGCCCAGCCTATCTGCTCGTACACGGACGTGCGCAGCGTGTTGCCGACCTTGCGCAGCACGACGGCGTTGGCCTCCGGGTTGAGCATGATCAGCAGCACGATGGCGATGGATATGAACGACGACTTGGTGGAGTTGCGCCCGCCCTTGAACCAGTAGTGCGTGAATTCGTGCGCCTTGATGGAGCGCCACACGCCGGCGAACACGGAGGCCACGACGTCCGAGAGCCTAACCGAGGTCGTCAACGATGGTCACCCCCGCCTCCGCCATGGCGGCCTTCGCGCCGTCCACGCCGAACATGTCGTTGAGCAGCTTCACGCTCTCGGTTATGGCCAGGCGCGCGTCGCCGTTGATGCTGCCCTCGGCCGCCTGGCGGCGGAAGATGGGCAGCGCGCCGTCCAGCACCTCGAACAGCGGGGCGGCCGCGTCCTGCAGCTCCCAGCGGCAGTCCTTGGCGGCCGCGTCGCGGATTTCCTGGATTCTGTGCGCGATTCGTGGGTCGCGCATCAGCTTGGAGGCGGCGCAGCTTATCGAGTTGTAGTTCATGCGCTTGCAGTCGTAGGCCGCGCGGTACGCGTCCTGCTGCTTGGCGCGGGGCTTGGCCATCTCGCGGGCGAACGCTTCCTGCTTCGCCGTGAGCGGCTTGTCCTTCTTGGGCACCTGCGGCCTCCTTCCCTTATCTCTCGGCCCATATGGTCGCAAGCGTGTCGCCGGGCACGGAAAAGGCCGCCCCGAAGGACGGCCCTCTGCCTGTTTCCGTATTCGGTTGCCCCTATCCGCACGCCGCCACGGCCATGGCCATGAGCCCGAGCGCCAGCGCCCTTATGGCGTAGACGGCCGCCGCGTCTATGGCGATTGCCGCCGCTATGAACAGCAGGCACCCCCAGTTGCATCCCGGGCGGTTCATCGCTCCTCCCACTCGACGGTGCCGTCGTCGTACTCGGCCTTGAGCCATTCCAGGTAGTCGGCCTCCTCGCAGAAGCTGGCCAGCAGCCGCTTGCTGGTAGTGCAGCTGCTCATGCGGCTCGTCTCATACACGGCGATGAAGAAGGGCCACGAGTGGAACTCCACCTCCGTGTGGATGGCCCGCTCGGGCGCGCCGAAAAGGTGCTCCCAGTTCGTCATCGCGCCCCCTCCTTCGCGCTCGGCCCGACCTTGCGGTAGGTGAAGTCCTCGAACAGGTGACCGCACCAGCGGCAGCGGTCGCCGCCCTTGGGCAGGTGGTGCCAGATCTCGCGCATGCCGCACTTCGGGCAGCGCACCTCGATGCTGGGTCGGCGCTTCGGCTTCTCGGTCTGCTGCTCCATGGCTACTCCACCGCCATCCGCATGGCCGGCTTCATGGCCTCGCGCAGGCTCTTGGCCAGCTCCTCGGCCGTTACCTCGGCCTTCACCTCCACGTTCACGTCGGGCATCGCGAAACCGCGCGCCTCTTCGGCCTTGAGGCAAGGCATGGCGGCGTCCTGGGCCGCGCCCTTGAGCGTCGGTGACGCTGCCACCCTCAGCTCGCAGCGCCCCAGCCACAACTCGCACTCGTCCAGCTTCGTGAGCGCCAGGGCGCGCTCGCGGCTCGCCTCGTAGGCCGTCTCGATGCCCTTGCGCAGGTTCCGCACGGCCGTCTCCTTGGTCCCGGCGTCCAGCTTTTCGCGCAGTCGGACGTTCTCGAACCTCAGGTTGCGAGCCTCGCGACGCGGCACTGCTACCGTATGGCTTTGCTGCTCGCCCCAGCAGTCCTCGCACAGCGGCGCGTCTACGCCCATGTTGTCCTGCCCCAGGGCGTCGATATCGCGCCCGCAGGTATCGCAGATGATTCCCATGGCTACTCCCTTCCTTCCGGCTTCACCGCGCCTGCGAGGAACCACGCCCGCAGGCTCTCGGCGCACTCCTGGCACAAGGCCCTTGCCTTGCCGTCGATTCGCGCGCTGTCCCTCAGCACCATCTTGGCGTAGCCCGCCAGGGTCGCCGGCACCTCCTTGCCGCAGCGTTCGCATGCGCACATGTACAGCCTCATGCCTGCTCGCCTCCCTTCGGCAGAGCGTCGGCGATTCGGTCCCAGTCGGTGGCCGGCTTCTCGCTGGGGTACTCGTAGGCCCCCACGCACGGCACCGGCAGCACCGCCATGCCGTCGTGCTCGCCTGCGTACTCGTCCGCGTCCGATCTGCTCTCGAACGCCAGCACCACGTCGCTCTCCGTGGCCACCGCGTAGATCTTCTTCATCGTTTCGTCTCCTATTCGAACTCGAAGCACTCGCATGCCTCGCTTGTCTCGTCTACCGCCTCCACGTCGGGGCCGCCGCCCGTCATGGCGTCGCGGGCGCACACGGCCTCGCCGCCAGCGCCCTGCACGCGGCCGCAGAAGCGGCACTCCCGGCACGTGCGGCCCTCCCACGGGTCGGGCCGGTTCCACGGTGCCCTGGGGTCGGACTCGAAGCACCCGGGCGGGAGGTTCCACCCGCTTGAAGGCTCGTACCCGCTCACATGCACCGCCTGCCCCTCGGCAGCCGACCCCAGCCGTCCATGGCCAGGGCATCCGCGTACTTGGTCGGTTCCGGCAGCAGCAGGTACTCCCAGTGCCCCGAGCCCGGCGGGGCGGGGCGGTTGAACCTCTGCTCGGCCCTGACCCAGCGGAAGTGCAGCCGGTTGGCGTGCGCCAGCCCGTGGCAGCCGCTGCCGTTGCCGCTGCCGCACAGCATTACCGTGGGCTTGGGAACCTCGCGCCCGTCGCGGAACAGCTTGCCCGCCCCGCGCCTCACGATGTGGTGGCGGTTGAGCGGCCACGGCGCGCCGCACACGGCGCACCTGGGCGTCTCGATGCTCGGCCCCTCCATGAGGGGGCGCAGGATCTCGGGCAGCGTGTCAACGTTTGCCATTCGATAGCCTCCTGTCCCTGCCTTGCAGCTCGTACTTGTCGCACATCTCCGACAGGCGGCTCACGATGGCCACCGCCGTCTCCTCGTCGCCGTTCTTGGCCAGGCGGCGTATGAGGTCGCCCTTGCCGTACTGCGTGGTCACGACCACCGGCCTCATGTTCTCGTACCTGTCGTTCACGATGCGGAACACCTGGCCCAGCGTCCAGTCGGTGGGGGACTCCTTGCCCAAGTCGTCCAGCACCAGGCACCCCACGCGGGACAGCCGCGACAGCACGCCGTCCTCGGTGCCGTCTCCGCCGTAGGTGCCCTTGATGGCGGCCAGCACGCCCAGCATGTCGGTCACCCTCACGCTGGTGCCGCCGTCCACCAGAAGCCGCGCCACGGCGCTGGCGAGGTGCGTCTTGCCGGTGCCGACCGGGCCGTAGATGTACGCCCCGCGCCCCCGGCGCACCCCCTCGGCTATGTCGCAGGCCATGGGGGAGGCGGCGGCCATGAAGCGCGGCTTGATGCCGGCCAGCTCGTAGGCGCGCCGGCGCTTGGCGGCGGCCCTCTCGGCCTCGGCGCGGGCCTCTAGGCGCGCCCGCTCGGCGCGCTCGGCCTCCGCCCCGGGGCAGCTGCACGGCTTCCATCCGCAGAACATGCGGCGGCCCGCCAGCGTCATGTAGTTGCCTTCGAGCTGCGCCCCGCAGTGCGGGCAGCTAGTCGTACTCGGCATAGCCGTCGGCCTCCTTCCTCCGCTTCGGGCTGCGGTTCACGTAGTCCTCGAACTTCGGCGAGAACAGCGTGGAGGGCCGCAGGTACTTGGCCATCTTCGGGTCGCCCGCCCACTCGGCTGCCATCGTGTCGATGACGGCCAGGAAGTCGGGGAGGCGGTAGCCCTCGGCCCAGCGGGCGTGTATCAGCCTGCGGGTCTTGGCGCTGCTTGAGCGGTAGCGGGTGCCGGCTGCCTCGTTGAGCGCATGCACGATTTCGTCAAAGGGGATTAAGGGGTTATCTATATACTCAACCTCAACCTCAACCTCTGCATTGCCGCAACTCGATGCGCCTGCATGTGCATCCGCATCTGCTTGCGCATGTGCGACTGCATCTGTATCCGCATATGCTCCCGCATGTGCTTGCGCATCGGCTTGCGCCCGTGCCGCCGCATCGTCCACCGCGTCTTCCTTCCCCGGCCTGTTGCCCCAGCGGGCGTTGGCCGCCTTCCTTGCGCGCTCGCTCTTCTCGTCGCCCATGTCGAGCCTGCCCTTGAGCACCAGGAAGGTGGGCAGCCACGCGGGGCTGCCCTGCGGCTCCTTGCCCGTGAACCGGTACTCGACGATGGCGTAGATGAACGGCGCGCGCTGCTTCTCGGGCATGGCCTGCGCGGCCGCCCAGAAGTCGTCGTGTATAACCATGCCCATAGTGTCGCCGTCGCCTTCCCTAAAACGGGATATCCTCGTCGTACAGATCGGGCATGGCCTGCTGCTGCGGCATGGCCTGCTGCTGCGGCGCGTACGCCTGCTGAGTGGCCGGCTGCGGCGCGTAGGCGGGCTGCTGCGGCGCATGTGCCGGGGCGGGGCGTCCCTGGCCGTACGTGCGGGCCTGCGGCGCTTGCGGGGCCGCCTGGGGCGCGTACTGCTGCGGTGCGTAGCCCTGCTGCTGTTGCTGGCCGCTCATGAACTCCAGCTCGTCGACCACGACCTCCAGCGCGCTGCGCTTCTGCCCGGTCTGCTGGTCGTTCCAGCTGCGGTAGCGCAGCTTGCCCTCTATGGCCACCTTCGAGCCCTTGGCGAGGTACTGCGCCAGCTTCTCGCCGCGCGTCCCGAAGAGCGTGCAGTCCACGAAGTTGGGGTAGTCCTCCCACTGCCCGGTCTGCTGGTTCTTGCGGCGGTCGTTGACGGCCACGCCCATGGACAGCACGGACATGCCGCCAGACGTGGAGCGCAGCACGGGGTCGCGGGTCAGGTTGCCGGATATGCACACGCGGTTGATGCTCATAGATACCCTCCTTGGGTTACGTCCCCGCTGTTCCAGATGCGGGTGATCTGCGCGTCTACCATGCGGATACGCAGCTTGATTACGTTGATGGCCTCCTGCGAGGCCTTGTAGATGGCCTCGGAGCAGTCGCGGCGGCGCTTGGCCTCCGCTATCTGCTCCTGGCCCCGGCACACGTCGCCGATGATGGTGACGGGCGTGCCCTTCTGGCGCTCGTTCAGGATGGCGATGCGCAGGGCCTTGCGGTACTCGGCCTCGTTCTCGGCGTACTGGCAGCCCGACTCCTTGCAGGTCTTCAGCTCGGCCTCCAGCCTGTCGGTCAGCTCGTCCAGCTCCTCGGTGAGCGCCTGCATCTACTCCACCTGCCAGTCGGGGCGCGGGCAGCACGGGCTGTTGGCCACGAACTCCATGTACTGCGGCATGCTGGCGAACTGGTAGCGCGCCCCGCAGCTGCGGCAGTGGGCCGTGAAGGGGCCGTCTGCGGGCGGCTGCTTCTCCTCGGGCGCGGGCTGCTCCTCCATGGCGTCGGGATCGCTCTGCCCGTCGATGGCGAACGCGCCGCACAGCGCGTACTTGCGGGCGTAGCTCGACGCCATGCCGGTCACCTGGGCGTCGTCCGAGCCCTTCTTGTGCTCGTCCTCGCGGGCGTAGGCGCTCACCTGCAGCAGGCCCTCGCCGCCCTCGGCGGGGAACACGCACGCCGTGGACTTCACGTAGTAGCGGTCGCCTATCTGCACCAGCTCGTCGGTCATGAAGAACGCCAGGCCCTCCTTGGCGCACGGCTCCTTCAGCGCGGCCACTATGTCCTCGTAGCTGCGGTAGCTGAACTTGCCGAAAGCGTTGTACTTGGCCTTGGGCACCACCACGGCGCGCTGCACGCGGGCAACGGCCGCCATGAGGTCGATGGACTGCTGTTCCTGGGTCATGCTAGTAGCCTCCGTTCATCCGCTCGTAAACCTGGCCCACCGTGCCGTGCATGATGGTGCCCACGACGCCCTGCGCCTTGAGGGCCGCCGCGACGCCCTGCATCTGCTCGCGCGTGGCGCACGGCACCACGACCGTCCACGGGTCGCCCGCCATGGCCACGGGTGCCGGTGCGGGCGGCGCTGGCGGCACCGGGGCGGGCATGGGCGCGGGCTGCGGCTCGGGCATCTGCTCAAGCGGCTGCGGGAACTCTGCGGGCTGGCATTCCGCGGGCTCGGGCACCGCTTCGGGTTCGGGTTCGGGCTCTTCCACGGGCTCCGGCTCCATGGCCGCCTTCAGCTCGGCGATGCGCCGGCGCTCATCCTCGGCCTTGTGCGCCGCCGTTATGGCCGCGCCCAGGTCCAGGGTAGCGAACAGCTCGCGCTCGGCCTCGTCGTAGAACGGCTCGCCCTGGAACTGCGCCTTGAGGGTTTCCCAGTCCTGGGCCAGGCGCTCCACCTTGGCCTCCAGGGCCTTGAATGCCTTCACCTCGCCGAAGGTCTTGTTGGTCCACTGCTTCTCGTGGAAACGCTCATAGGGCACGACGGGGGCCAGCAGCCCGGCGAACTCCTCGTAGTGCTCCCGCAGCTTGGCGTACGCGCGCAGCTGGCGCTCCTCCTCGGCCTCGTCCAGCTGCGCCTTGATGCCGTCGGCTGCCTGCTTCGCGATGCCCGCCACGGCCTTGCACCTGTCCTCGAACGCGGCCAGGGGCTTCGTGTACTCGCGGCTCACGGCCTTGCGGCGCTCGTCTATCTCCTTGGCGATGCCGTTGAGGTAGGCGCGGTCGCGCTTGGCGGCCTTCACGTTCTCGTCCTTGCCCATGTCGTAGGTCGCGCCATCGTAGTCGGCCACCAGCCTGCGCACGTGCGCCTCCAGGGCGTCGAAGTTGGCCTCGATCACGGCGGGGGAGTACGCCACGGTCAGCTCTGACGCCTCCTCGGGCTCGATGATCTCGGCCTCAACTGCTTCGCTCATTTACTCCTCGCTTCCCAGGCGCGCCATGCACGCCTCGTAGGTTTCCGTCTCGGCCGCGTTCGGCTCGTAGCCGTCGGCCTTCATGGCCTCGTAGATGATGGTCACGTTCTCGGCCGTCGCTCGGTTGAGGTACACGGAGCTGCCGCCTTCCATGAGGTTCCAGGCCGTCCCGCCGCTCATGTTCCACGCTGCCCGCCAGCCCATGGCCACGGCCAGCTCGGTGGGCGTGCGGTCGATGGGCCGGCCCAGCAGCTCCTCGAACGATTCCACGGCTTCGGCCTCCATGGCGAACGAGGTCAGCGCCAGCGCCGTGCGGCGCATCGACTTGAGGTCGCCCGCGTGGGCGGCAAGCCACTCGCGGCGCGCCTTCGCGCCGTCCTCGTAGGCGGCCTGGAAGTCGGCCTTGCGCTGGGCTGCGGCCTGTGCGGCCTCGTCCGCGCCTTCCGCCACCGGTGCCAGCAGGGTCACGCCGAACGACGTCTCCTCGGCCAGGAGCCCCGCGCCCGCGTTGTCGGCCACGTAGGCGTCCAGCGCCGCCAGGTCGGGTCGGTAGTCGGAAAACGTGCGGCACGCGGCGAAGCCCCCGGGGCATTCGTCGACGAACTCGACGCCCGCGTCGGCAAGCACCGCCACCACCTCGGCGCGGTTGCGCCTCTGCTCGGCCTTGGCCTTCAGGCTCGCGTACACGCGCTGCCATTCGGACTGCTTGCAGTCGCGCAGCTCTGCCACGGCCTCGTCGTCGCCCTCGAACTCGGCGATGGCGGCCAGGCGGTCGAGCGTCATGTCGTAGGCGGCGTCCTGCACCCTGCGGGCCGCGCGGCGCGCCTTGGCCACGGTGCGCGCGTCGGTGCGCGCGGCCACGGCCACCTCCTCGTCGGGGATGTCGAGCGCCAGCATGGTCTGCACGCCGCGCGACTTCTCCTCGGCGGTCAGTCCCAGCTTGGCGTCGGTCTCCACCATGGCCTTGGCGGCCTCCACGCGCGCCAGCTCGGCGTCGTCCAGGTCGTCGTAGACCTCGGCGAGGAAACGCTCGGTGCCGATGGCCCTCATGGCGCGCACGCGGCACTCGCCGTCGATGATCCAGTAGATGCCGCCCTCCTTGTACAGGATGGGCTTCATGACGGGCTGTCCGGGGTTGAGGCGGTTGGCCTTGAACTGCGCGGCCAGCCCGGTGATGTGCTCGGCGCTCTCCCTGGTGGTGAAGTCGCGCGGGTTCATCGGCTCGCCGTCGGCGCGCTCGTAGGGGTACACGTCGCAGATCGCGACCTCCTCTAGCGATTGCATGCGCGGGCCTCCTCGTCTACGACCACGCGGCACTCCATGCCCACCAGGCGGGCGCGGCACGCCACGCGGGCGACCTCGCCCATGAGCGCGATGCGCTTGGTGGGCACGGGGCCGTTCTTGATTTGCGCGGCCATGCAGGCGGCCCCCATGTTGAACGCCTGGCGCATGGCGGCGTCGAAGCCGCCGTCGCCCGGCTCGGGCACGGGGACGGCGCGCTCGATGCGCTTCAGGATGCTGTCCACCGTCTTGTCCGCGACGGTCTTGCTGATGATTTCCGTGAGCATTTGGGTCTCCTAACTGGGAAAACTAAAAGTGATAAAAACTTTTCAGGATTTCGGAACTTTTTTCTCTATGCGCTCCTTGCGCTTCTGCGCCGCCTTGACCCTGCGGTACAGGTAGCGGCACAGCCACCGCTCCATGGCCTCGTCGTGCGCCTCTGCTGCTTTGTCGGCGGCGTAGCGGCTCATGCCCGAGGTGTCCGGGGCCTGCGGCATGGGGTCGGCGCGGCTCTCTCGGCCGCACTCGGTGCGCTCGTAGGTGCGGCGCTCCTCTGCGGTCAGCCTCGGCAGCAGCTCGGCTATGCGGGCCTCTATGGCCTCAAGCTGCTGCTGGCGTCTGCACGGTTCGCAGATGCCGTCCTTGCCGAGGGTCGCCCTGCGGCACCCGCACGACGGGCACAGCTCCAGGCGGTGGCGGTAGCAGCGCAGGGACACGTGGCCGCCGCTGGCGTTGATCACGCGCCGCGCGTTATCCAACTGGTTCTTGGACAGCCGCAGCTCGCGGCGAATCTCGCGGGCGGGCACCTTTCCCGCCAGCTCGGCTATGCGGTCGAGATCGGCCTTGCGCCACGCCCTGTGTGGCCTGCCCTTGTCTCGGCGGGTCACTCGTCGCTCACCTCCACGACCACGCGGGGGCGCGCCCTGTCGGTGAGCACCCTGTCGGGGCACTGCTCTACGTACTTGCGGGAGTCGTCCTTGATTACGCCCGCCGCCACCAGGCCGTCGAGCACGAACTTGCGCGCGAAGCCCACGTTGTCGGCGTCGCGGCGCATGTCGGGCTCGTAGAACGTGGTGCGCACGGTCACCCGGCGCTCGAAGCGCGGCGCGCGTTGCTGCATGGCCGCCGCCCTCACGCGCGCCGTCTCGCGCTTCTTCATGGCCGCCGCCTTGTAGCGGTTGGCGCGCTCGGCGCTGATGTAGTCGTTCAGGCTCGGCATTCGGCCCTCGACCGTGACGGTGCACCTCATTGCGCGCCCCTGTCGTAGATGCCCTGCGCCTCGGTTAGCGTGGAGGCGGCGAAAACGGCTGGGCCCACGATGGCCTCCCACGTGCCCACCAGGTCCACGGAGTCCACCGGCGTGCGGCGGAAGCTCACGGCGGCCAGCATGGAGGGGCGCTGCAGCACCATGTAGCGGGACAGCACGCTCCACAGGTTGTGGTCGCGCTTGAACTCGCTGGCCTCGCTCACGGTCATGCCGTTCTGGCACGCCAGGGTGTACACGTTGTCGCGCTGGATGACGTGGCCCTCCAGCATCAGGCGGTAGCAGATGCGGCGCAGCTTCGCCCATGTATCGGGGTTCGAGGCAACCCAGCCGCACGCCTTGGCCACGAGGGCCTGGGCCTTGGCGTCTACCTCGGCCATACTGTTGCCTCCAGCGCCCATGTGGCGGCGATGCACGCGCAGACGAACAGGGCGGCGAAAACGGCCTGCAGCCTCTCGCGGCGCTGCTCGGGTGTTACACTGGTCTCGGTTCGGAAGTGAACCGTTGCGGTGCGCGTCTTTCGCTTGCCGGCTGCGACGCGCACCCTCTTTCCCTTGATCTTTTCCATTCCTGGAACTTCCTCTCGTTCTCTGGGTCCTTGTAGAACTCGCGCATCATGGCGGCGCACTCGTCGCACATGGCGCGCTGTATCGGGGTCATTCGCCCGCGACGCCCGGCAGAAGCAGCGGGGCGTCCTCGTAGGCGACCTCACCGGTGTCCCTATCCACGAACATCACCTCCTGGTCGTCGTACACGTGGATGTTGAGCATCTGCCCCGTGAACTCCACCAGCTTGGGGATGAAGTCACGGAACTTCGGGTCCAGCTCAAACTGCAGCACGCACTTGCCGCTCTTCACGTTGAGGGCGGTGAACCCCCCCCCGTACGGTCACCTCGTTCAGCATGGCCTACTCCTTCTCGTCGTACGCGGTGTCGCGCGCGATGGTCTTGAAGTCGGTGCTCCAGCCCTTGCCGTTCACGCTGAACTGCACGGAGCTGTAGACGTTGAACTGCATGCCGCCGAGCTCGAACCAGGTCGTGCTCGCCTCCAGAAGCTCGATGCCGCTCGTCTGGAAGCCCCACATGGCCGTGATGCGGCGCTTGAGGCTGTCGTGCGTCTCCTCCATGCAGCCGTTCTCGGCCAGCTCGAAGTTGACGGCCACGCGCTTGCGGTCGTCGATGAGGTGGTCGAGCGTTTTGCCGATGATCTCGGCGACGAACTCGGGCTGGTGGCTCTTGGTGGTCATGGTGTGTCTCCTATCTATAGGTTTAACTATCGTTGCTGCCGAAAAAAAGTATCAGCCACACGCACGCCGAAAAGTTTTGCCAGTTTTTTGGCGTCCTCGATAGTCACGCTATCGGGGTTGCTTTCCATCTTTGCGTACGTGGGCCGCGAGATGCCGAGAAGGCCAGCCACGGCCTCCTGTGAGTACCGTGCCTTCTTGCGCGCATCAACCAATTCCATCGAATCACCTCCTTGCTTGGTATGCCTAAGACTATAACCAAACATATAGTGACTGTAAAGAAGATTTGTCATATTCTGTAAAAAGATTTTAACGGTCGCAGCGGAAGGAGGACACGTGAGCATAGCCGAGAACATCCGAAGGATTAGGACGCAGCACGACATGACGCAGGAGGAGTTCGGCAAAGTTGCCGCCGTCTCCGCTATGGCCGTATCTCAGTGGGAAAACGGGCGAGCAGTGCCTCGCATGGGCGCAGTTCAGCGTATTGCGGATTATTTCAATATCAGTAAAGGCGAGGTTATTGACGAGGGAACAGATGGCGTTGTCTTGCCTTTCGGTGCCATGCCCGTGGTGGCCAGCAGCGCCACCGTGCCGCTGCTCACGCTCGGGCGCGTGCACGCCGGCACGCTCGCCGACGAGGAGGAGATAGCGCACCGCGTTGAGGTGCCCGCCTCGGTGTGCGCCGGACATCCGCGCGCGTTCGCCCTGGAGGTCGAGGGCGACTGCATGAACCGCGTCATACCCGAGGGCAGCCACGTGCTGGTCGACCCCGACCGCCAGCCCGCCAACGGGTCCATCGCCGTGGTGGAGACCGAGGACTACCGCGCGGTCATGCGCCGCTGGTACAAGGGCAGCACCAAGCTGATGCTGTCGGCGGATAGCTTCGAGGACTACGAGGACATGATTTTCGGCATGGACGACGGCCCCGTGCGCGTGGTGGGCACGGTCGTGTGGTTCCAAGCCTCCAACGAGATGGAGTAGCCATGGGCTTGTTTGATTTTATGAAGCAAAAGGGGAGGAGGACGGCCGAGCCGGTTTCCTATGTTCCCGAATGTTTGGAACTCCCGAAGTCGAACTACGACGAACTATTTGACGAGTTTCAGCCGGAATGGGCTGACCGGTTTCCCGACTTCCCCTATGAGTTCCAAGGAAGACCAGCGATTAGGACGACTTTAACCGATCGCATGCGCGATATGTTCAGCATTGCTCCGCAGGACGTTCCGAGAGTTGGGGCTCTTGTTCGTCAGGCCAACAGTTTGCTTGCTGATGCTCATTCCCTTGCTACTTTTCCCGAGTTTTCCGTCCCTATGCCTGATTTATCGGATTCCTATAAATGCTTGTTGCGTTTTCCGCTTTGCGGCATTCGGTGCATCCCGTTTACGGAAAAAAACCGGTCGGGTGTCGAAGTTTCCGTTCCGGTTTGAATACGATTCCGGGATGATGCGCAAACCCCGGTCGCCGAGGGCCCATATCACGATGACCGCCAGCTTGTTGCCGGACGGGAATCCGGGAAGGATTGAAAGCGAGTACGCGCTTTTCGAGAGCGGTGCCGCGTTCGGCCACTATTGGAAAGTGACTTCAAAGGTCGTTAACGGAGAACTCGTCGTCTCCCGAATCAGCGAAACGAGTCCGACAGGCGATACTCCGCCAACTCTTTACACATTAGGCAGGTAGCCATGGGCGGACGTGCGGCGATATATGCCCGCTTCTCGAGCCACAACCAGCGCGGCGAGTCCATAGAGATACAGGTGGAGAAGTCCCGCGCCTACTGCGCCGAGAACGACCTGCGCGTGGTGGCCACGTACTGCGACTTCGCGCAGACGGGCACCAACACCGACCGCGCCGAGTTCCAGCGCATGATGGCCGACGCCAAGCGAGGGCTGTTCGATTTCGTGGTCATATATAAAGTTACCCGAATCATGCGCAACCGCGACGAGATGGCCATGGCGCGCATCATGCTGCGCCGCTGCCGCGTCGAGATACTGTACGCGGGCGAGGACATTTCGGACGGCTCGGCGGGCGTGCTGCAGCTGGGCATGCTGGAGGTGCTGGCGGAGTACGAGAGCGCGCTCGACGGCGAGCGCATACGCGACGGCATACAGAAGAACGCCGAGCGGTGCATGGCCAACGGCTGCGTGCGCTACGGCTGGGACATAGTGGACGGGCGCTACGTGGTCAACGAGGAGGAGGCCGCCGCCATCCGCCTAGGCGTGCGCATGGTCTTGTCGGGCAAGTCGGTGGCCGACGTGGTGCGCGCCTGGGAGCCGTACCGCACCAAGCGCGGCGGCAAGTGGCGCTTCCAGACGGTGCGCCGCATACTGATGCGGCGGGAGAACGGCGGGGAGTACCGCTACGCGGGCGTGGTCGTGCCCGGCGGCATGCCCGCCATCGTTCCCATGGATGACGAGGAGAGGGTGATACGGATGCTTGAGGACTCGCACAGGCCCCGCGCCAAGACCGAAGCGTGGGACTTCCCGCTCACGGGCAAGCTCTACGACGGGCGCGACGGCGGGCTGATGACCGGCACCAGCGGCACGGGCAAGTCGGGCAGGCCCTATCACTACTACCGCTGCCGCAGCTGCGGGCGCACCGTGCGCCGCGATGTCGTGGAGAAGCGCGTGGCCGACGCCGTGCGCGAGGCCCTGGGCAGCGCGGACAGCCGCGAGCGCATCGCTCGCATGCTGGCCGACGCCGAGGAGGAGCGCGCCGACGAGAAGCCCTTGAGCGAGACCATAAAGGGCGAGCTGGCCAAGATCGAGACGGCGTTCTCCAACATATGGACGGCCATCGAGTCGGGCATCGCGCCGCCGGGCGGCAAGGAGCGCATAGACGCGCTGAAGCAGCGGCAGGCGCTCCTCAAGGACGAGCTGCGCACGGCCGAGGCCCTTGAGGCCGCCCGCCTTGACTACGACCGCGCGCTGTTCTGGCTTGAGGGCATGGCCGCCGCCGAGGTGGACGACGCGCAGCTTCTGCGCACGTTCGTGGCGCGCGTGGTGCTGGGCGGCCCCGACGATGACGACGGCCTGCGCGTGGCGTTCACGTTTGACGATTCTGCCGGCTTGGGCGATAATCCGTCGCTGCCTGGCGCTATAGGTCCAGGTGGCGAGGTGTTCGACCGAATGAACGCCAGCTCCACCAATAGTTACAAGCAGGTAGAGAAGTGTTTCTACCTGCTTTTTTTATTACATACAGATACCGCGGAGAATCGAACTCTGCGCAGGGCGCGGGCGTAAAGAAAACGCGTGAGCGTTTTTAGCCCGCGGGCGAGGGCGCCGGCAGGCGGCCGAAGCCGGTGCGGATTTGCGAAGCAAATACGCGGATTCTCCGCGCAAAGCCTCAAACCTATATAGATGCGATGATATCGAATCTCAGCCTGCCATGCGCCGCAGCAACGCAGAGTGGGACGCGCTTTCCCGCCGACCGCCCCGTCCTCCGCAACTCCAAAACCAATGCGCTCTCTATCCCAAAACTGGGTAGAAGAAGCCCAAACGAAACAGCAGGAGGTCAATATGACTGCAGAAGATAGGGCAAAGAACGCCGGCAAGGTCGCGCTCGTTTTGGAGGGCGGCAGCTTCCGCGGGCAATTTACCGCAGGCGTGCTCGACGTCCTCATGGAGGTCGGCGTCGAGATTCCGGCTGTCTATGGCGTATCGGCCGGCGCCCTCAACGGCGTCAACTACAAGTCGCACCAGATCGGCCGTGCCAACCGCATCAACCTGGCTTTCTGTAACGACAGCCGCTACATGGGTGCCGCATCGTTTGCGTCCACGGGCTCTATTGTGGGTTACGACTTTATCTTTAACGACGTCCAGGACCGCCTGGATCCCTTTGACAACGAGACGTTCGACGCCAGCCCCATCGAGATGTACGCCGCCGCGACGGACATGCTCTTTGGAACCGCCGCGTACCTGCCGGTCAAAAGCGCCGTGCTCGACCTCGATGCCGTGCGCGCCTCGACGTCGCTGCCGCTGGTGACGCCGCCGGTCGAGATTGACGGGCACAAATACGTCGACGGCGGCGTAGCCGATTCGGTCCCTATCGAGCATGTGCTCGAGGAGGCGGGCTTCGACCGTGCGGTCGTTATCGTTACGCAGGACCGCTCATACGAGAAAAAGCCTTACGAGTTTATGCCCGCCGCGCGCGCCCGCTATGCCGACTACCCCTACCTGCTCGAGGCTATCGAGACGCGCCACGACCGCTATAACATCCAACGCATGCATCTGTGGAAGTATGAGCGCGAGGGCCGTGCGCTGGTCGTTGCTCCGCAAAAGCCGGTCGAGGTCGGCCACGTTGAGCACGATCCGGCAAAGCTCCTCGACCTGTATATTCAGGGCCGCCAGGAGGCAAAGCGATTGCTGGGAGATATCGAGGCGTTTGTCGAGCGCTAGCGTCGCGACGTCATGACCCATGGACGACATGTGCAGAAAGTCTGGTCAGAGCCAAAATACCTGTTGACTCGGGCGACGAGCGGGGTAATATGGACGGGTTACTTGCAGAGCCCCGTGAATCTCTGTAACAACACGTACTGTACATGGAGGAGTCTAAGTGATTTCGAAATCGACTCACTACGCCAAGCAGGGCGAGGTCCAGCGCAACTGGGTTCTCGTCGACGCCGATGGTGCTGTCCTGGGCCGTCTTGCCACCCAGATCGCAATGATCCTGCGCGGTAAGAACAAGCCCCAGTTCACGCCCAACAGCGACTGCGGCGACTTCGTTGTCGTCATCAACGCCGATAAGGTCCAGCTTACCGGTAACAAGGCCGACACGAAGACCTATTATCGCCACAGCGGCTACAACGGCGGCCTCAAGGCTGAGAGCTTCCGCCAGGCTATGGAGAAGCACCCGGAGAAGGTCATCGAGCGCGCCGTTCGCGGCATGCTGCCCAAGACCACCCTCGGCCGTGCCCAGATGACCAAGCTTAAGGTCTACGCTGGTGCCGAGCATCCGCACGCTGCCCAGAACCCCACGAAGATTGAGCTGGAGGCTTAAAGATGGCTGAGAACACCGTTGTCTACCAGGGTACCGGCCGTCGTAAGAACGCCGTCGCCCGCGTCCGTCTCGTCCCCGGCACCGGCAAGGTGACCATCAACAAGCGTGACGCCGAGCAGTATTTCGGCCGTCATCAGCTCGTTGAGAACGCCCTTGCTCCCTTCAAGGTGACCGACACCGCCGGTCAGTTCGACGTTATCGCTCTGTGCGATGGCGGCGGCATCTCCGGTCAGTCCGGCGCTCTGCGCCTGGGCATCGCTCGCGCTCTTCTGAACGCTGGCGACTACCGTGCTGACCTCAAGAAGGCCGGTTTCCTTACGCGCGATGCTCGCGTGGTCGAGCGCAAGAAGTACGGCCTCAAGAAGGCTCGCCGCGCTCCCCAGTTCTCCAAGCGCTAAGGTTTTATCTCCTTACGAGATACAATGTACAAGCGGGGCCTGCCGATTGCTCGGCGGGTCCCGCTTTTCTTTTTCGACTAGGGTGGGCGACTGCGTTTTGCCCACTTGGGAAGGAGCGATCCTATGCCCCAGAACATCTTCGGTACCGATGGCGTCCGCGGCGTCGCCAACGCCGACCTCTCGTGCGACCTCGCGTTTCGTCTTGGCCGTGCGGCGACCAAGTTCCTTGGTCCGGACATTTGCATCGGCCGTGACACGCGTCTTTCGGGCACCATGCTCGAGAGTGCTCTGACCGCCGGCATTATGGCCGAGGGCGGCCGACCGCACTGCTGCGGCGTTATCCCTACGCCGGCCGTGGCGCTGCTCACCGTCCAAAACGAGCTCGACGGCGGCATCGTCATCTCTGCTTCGCACAATCCGCCGGAGTTCAACGGCATCAAGTTCTTTAGCCGCAAGGGCATGAAGCTTCCCGATGCTGTCGAGGAAGAGATCAGCGCCTGGGTCATGTCCGAGGAGGCCATGGCTGCCGACACGCTGCCGACCGGCGCCGGTGTGGGTCACATCATCAAGATGAAGGACGCCCGCAAGGCATATGTCGATCATGCCATCAACACGCTCGACGGCCTTAAGCTCGACGGCTTGGTTGTTGCCGTCGACTGCGGCCACGGCGCTTCTTGCCAGACCACGCCCGCCGCACTGCAGCGCCTGGGCGCCACGGTCCATGCCATCAACACCGACTACTGCGGCACCGACATTAACGTCGAGTGCGGCTCCACTCATCTTGAGCCCTTGCGTGAGCTCGTACTGCGTACCCACGCCGACATCGGTCTGGCTCACGATGGCGACGCCGATCGCGTGCTGTTCGTGGACAGCGAGGGCAACGAGATCGACGGCGACTACATCCTGGCCATCTGCGGCTCTGACCTGGCCGCTCGCGGTAAGCTCGCCAACTCCGAGATCGTCTCGACCGTTATGTGCAACCTCGGTTTCTCCATCGCCATGAAGGAGCAGGGCTTTGAGATGGTGCAGACCGCCGTGGGCGACCGCTATGTCCTCGAGCGTATGCTCGAGGACGGTGCCGTCATCGGCGGCGAGCAGTCCGGCCACATCATCTTCCTGGAGCACAACACCACCGGCGACGGCTTGGTGACGGCCCTGCAGCTTCTGGCCGTGCTCAAGCGCACCGGCCGCACCCTCACCGACCTTGCCGGCATCATGAAGAAGTACCCGCAGGTACTTGTCAACGTACATTCCGACAATAAGGCCGGCCTGGACGATTGTCAGCCCATTTGGGACGCCGTCGCTGCCGCCGAGAAGGAGCTCAACGGTCGCGGCCGCATTCTGGTACGTCCGAGTGGCACCGAGCCGCTGGTCCGTGTGATGGCCGAGGCCGAGACGCACGAGTTGACCCAGCGTGTGGTTGACGACATCGTCGAGGTTGTCAAGCGCGAACTTCCCTAATGGTCAAAAACGGGTGCCAAGTGGTAAACTGTTAAAGTTATTTTGATTGATTGGTATGTCCGAGGGGGAGCATGTTCACTAAAGTCCTGAGGTCTTTTGGTATGCGTGGTCGAGTCCTTACGCTGGATGCTCCCATCTCGGGCGACGTCATTCCGTTATCCGAGGTCAAAGACCAGACGTTTGCTACCGGCCTTTTGGGCCAGGGCGTGGCGATTCAGCCTACGGGTACACGTGTGATTGCTCCGGCTGACGCTAAGGTCGAGGCGATTTTTCCCACGGGTCATGCCGTTGCGCTCAACACGGTCGATGGTCTAGACGTGCTCATCCATGTTGGTTTGGACACCGTTCAGCTCGAGGGCAAACATTTTACTGTGTATGCGCAAGTGGGTGACATCGTCCATAAGGGCGATGTACTCATCGAGTTCGATCGCGAGGCAATTGCTGCCGAGGGCTACGATGTGACGGTTCCCATCTTGGTGTGTAACTCCGTTGAGTTCTCGAGCATCAAGGGTTCCGTTGGCGAGCATGTCGAGGAGATGGACCAGCTTATCGTCGCGCGTGAGCGCTAGTCGCTCCGCTTGGCCTTTAGCCTACAATTCAAACACGTTTACGGAGGGCGCCCTTGAAAGAGGGCGCCCTCCGTGGCAAGATGGGAAACGTCCGAGGCTAAACAGCTTTGGGTCACCGTGGACGGGCAGGGGCCTCGACGCGGTTAGACACGAGACACATATATTACGCGACCTCGCCCTGGTGGCCGCACACGTTGGTTGCGGCCGACGCGGGCCGCGGGCAAGTGCTTGTAAGGGGAGCCTTGCCTCTCTTGTACGAGAAAGGACGCGTAATGAAAATCATTAAAGCTAAAGACTACGAGGATATGAGCCGCAAGGCCGCTAATATCATCTCGGCCCAGGTTATCCTCAAGCCCGATTGCGTGCTGGGTCTTGCCACCGGCTCCACCCCGATTGGCGCCTACAAGCAGCTCGCCGCTTGGTACGAGAAGGGCGACGTCGACTTCGCCGAGGTCAGCACTTATAACCTGGACGAGTATCGTGGTCTTTCGCACGACGATCCCCAGAGCTATCACTACTTTATGCGCGAGAACTTCTTCGATCACATCAATATCGATCTGAACAACACGCACGTGCCCGATGGCTCCAACCCCGATGCCGCCGCTGCCTGCTCCGAGTACGACAAGATCGTCGCTGCCGCCGGTTACCCGGATCTGCAGCTGCTCGGCATTGGCAACAACGGTCACATCGGCTTTAACGAGCCCGATGACCACTTCTCCAAGGGTACGCACTGCGTCGACCTCACCGAGAGCACCATTCAGGCCAACAGCCGCCTGTTCGACAGCATCGATGACGTGCCCCGTCAGGCTTACACCATGGGCACCCAGACCATCATGTATGCCCGCATGATCCTGGTTGTCGCCAACGGCGAGGCCAAGGCTCAGGCCGTGCACGATATGTGCTATGGTCCGGTTACGCCCAAATGCCCGGCTTCGATCCTGCAGCTGCACACCAACTGCGTTGTCGTTGCTGACGAGGCCGCTCTTTCGCTCTGCGAGTAACGCGATCAAGCGATCTTACATAGTTTCTAAAAAGGCCCTCGCTTTGCGGGGGCCTTTTTAGTGGACATACGCCGTGGCGTATACATGACGGAAACCTTGCCGCGTGTTTGACTGGAGGGTTTTAAATTTTTGTGATTCATTCTATAGCAGATTCTATGCACATTTGCCACCATAGAGTCGCAGGCGGTAGCGAGGAGTAGGCGAGTTGCGCAACTCAAATAAAAATAGCCGACTGCGCTACACTGCAAATGGGATGGGACATGCTGGCAAGCGCATTGACCTGCGCAAAGACCTATTGGTCGGGGGATAAGTTACCATCGGGCCTCGCTGTACAAAAACTTGCCAAACACGTACCGGCAGACAATTAAAAACTCTAAGTCGCGCTATTCACGGGGCGGCTCATATGGTCCTGCAGCTACGGTGTCCATATGGTCGAGTTGAGGAGCAAGCATGGTAAACGATCTGGGCAATACGGACGACCTCGAGTTGATGCCGACGGGCGGCGGCTATATGGTGCGGCGCGATCGCTTGATGAACGAGCTCATCGTTAAAGGGCGCAAGGCGGGAATTGTTTTGCTCTACGCGCCCGATGGGTTTGGTAAGACGTCGGTGTTGCTGCAATACGTGCAGGAGGTTAAATCGGACCCCACGCGAGGGCCGGTTCGGATTATCGAGGCCGACCGCGCGATTGGACGCGAGCTCTTTATGCAGCTCGAGGTTGTCGCCGATGAGCTTAAGGACAAACCTCATTCGCTCGTTGCGATCGACAACGTGCCCAATCTCGAGCAGCGCGAAACCGAGGACCTCATCGATCGAATCCGCAGCTTACGTGCTACGGGGACGGGGATCTTTATTGCCTGCCGCCCCTCCAACCGATTGCTTATCCACGGGCTGGGCGATTCTGTAAAAGTCAATGCGCAGATGCTCAAGGTGCACGCCTATGAGTATTCGTCATGGGCCACGGCGTTCTCTATCAGCACATCGCTCGATTTTTTATCGGCTCACGCAAGGTGTGCCAGAGCTGGTATCTGCCTTGCAGACGGGGATGTATGGACAGGGCGATGTTGCCGGGTTGCTCGAAAACGAAATCGTCAACGTGTACGGTGCGGCGCTGGCCGATCTCGCATCGCTCGAGAACAACCTGTTGTTTACCGTTGCCTGCTTGATGGTATTGATGGGCGAGGGCCGCATTGCGGAGCTAGAGGCGTGCGGTGTGAGGCTTTCGATGGTCGACCAGTCTATCTTTGTGCGCGATTATCCGATTTTTGGCGTGGATCCGTCTGATCGCACCTTTAGGTGTTTGGGCGCTAAGGACAACGCGCGCCTGAGGCTGCGAAAGCTTGTTGCCGAGATCCGTCCCGAACTAGTATCGCGGGCTGCTCGCATTTTGATAAAGGCGGCCCGATGCGATTTGGCCATGGACCTGGCCGATGCGTTCTTGGACCGCCGTGTGGTGTTGGAGCTTGCCGGGCAGTATGGGGCCGATCTTGCCCTGACCGGGCATGGAGGGGACATTTGCCGTGCAGCATCGGCGATGATCAATGCGGAAAAGCAGGAGCAAGAGCCGACAGCCGCCGAGGCACTCGGCGTGTATCTGGCGGCTGTCAGCGTGTGCAATACAAAGCTGGCAAGGTATATGGCGTCCGTTATCGAACGTGCGGGTGACCAGGCGGCCCGCGAGGTCGACCCCGCTACCTGGAAAATAGCCCAGGCGCTTACTATCGCCTTTTACGGCGACAATGACCTGGGGCTTCCCGCCAACCCTGTTGTGCAAGAACAGACATCCTGCGAGGTGCTCGACATGCTGTCCGCGCATATCGAGGTCAAGCGCCACCTAACCGAGCGAGCGGAAGACGGCAATGTTCTCGCGAAGCTCAAGGCGTGCAAAGCTTATGATTGCGAGCTCGACATCGCGGGGATTCTCATACAGGCCGACCATATGCTGGTGGAGCTGTTCGACGGCTCGTTTGCTAAACCCGACGAGCGCGATGACAAGATGGCGCAGATACTCGAGGCGCTCGATATCCGCGGGCTTAAGGCACCATCCATTTGGCTGCGTATGGTGCTGGCCGCGCGGCGCCTGCTCGCGGGCTTGCCCGTGATCGACGATGTGGCGTTTGGCGAGCTCGACCGCTTTGCGGTGCGTGTTCGTGACAATCAAATTCAGCTGTTTGGGTTATTGCTGGAGGGTTGGCAATCGCTGGCGGAGGGGCGGCCGGTCAACGCGAAGTTCCGCGCGGTTCAGGTGCTCAAGCTCGCCGACGAATCGATTACGTACATGCGCGAAAACGCGTTGCTGCTGGAGCGCGTGGCGTACCTGCGCAATACATCGCTGGTATCGGTTCGCGAAGAGGCGGAGCTGCTCGACATTAGCAAGACGCAGGTCGGTGGCTCAGAAGCCTGGATCGTGGCGCTGCACCTGGCCGCTGCGGGCCGCGATAGCGATCTTGCCGCCTGGATGTCTATGAATCGCTCGGGGATTTTAGACCCATCGTATCGGCTATTTGCGCGTCTTGCGATGCACTGTCTGGGCGAGCCTGCCGTCAGGATTCGCAAGAAGCTTCCGGTGCGTGAGCTGTCGCGGTATTCACTACGCGATGATTTTGAGGGCGAAAGCGAGCACCTGTTCCAGGCGGGCGAGGTTGAGGCTGTCGATGCGATCGGCCATATTGAGATGCGCATGTTTGGCACATTTCGCGCCGAGCGCGACGGCTTTCCCATCACGGATAAGATGTGGCGTCGCAAAAAGGCGGCAACACTTGCCGAGCGGCTCGCGTTGGGCATGGATGCCATGGTCGACCGCGAGACAATCGCCATGGAGTTGTGGCCCCATGCCGAGTTTAGCGCCGCGCGCAACAATCTGTATTCGACGGTATCGCGCTTGCGCTCGGCTTTGGGTCCAACGCCGGATGGCAAGTCGTGCGTGCTCATCCAAAACGAGTGCATAGGGCTCAACGGCGACTACGTTAAGACCGATGTAAGGCTCTTTGACCAGCTGAGCCGCGAGATCCTGGGAAACCGTATGGGCGCGAGAGGCCCTCACCTGGTTGAGCTTTGTCTTAAGGTTGAGCAGCTCTACGCGGGGCCGCTGTATGTTCCCACCGGTTGCAATCCCACGTTTTTTACGCGCATGCGCCACATTATGCAATCCAAGTACATCGACTGCATGATTAGGGGAGCGAATGCCGCTCTCGAGGAAAATGACCTGCAATCGGCAATTTGGCTCGTTGAATCGGGGCTTCGCCAGGAGACTGCGCGCGAGGACATGGTTCGCTGTGCCATGCGCGTTTACGGTGCGGCGGGACGACGCCGCGATGTTGTCGAGCTATACAGCGGCCACATGCACCACCTGCGAGAGCAGGTTCAAGGCGTGCCCGAGCCCGAGACAAGGCGCCTGTATGAGCGCCTGGTCGAAGGCAGGCTCAAGCGCGTGCTTGTCGAGCGATAAAAAACGGGCGCCCGAATCACTCGGACGCCCGCAGGCTACTCGGTATGGCCAGTCGGTTTTAGACGAGCTTGATCTTCTCGATATCCTTGCGCGAGGACTCGCGATACAGCGAGAACTTGCGGCCGATAACCTGAACGACGTCGGCGTGGCAGCGCTCGGCGAGCTCCTCGGCGGCCTCGCGGGCAGAAAGGCTGGAGCCGTCCAGCACGGAGCACTTAACGAGCTCGTGCTTCTCCAGGTAGGCGACCGTCTGCTCGACGGTGCCCTCGTTGACATCGGACTTACCGATGATGATGGCGGGGTTGAGGTGATGGGCCATGCTGCGAAGCTGCTTGACCTGGGCTCCTGTCAGTGCCATGGGTTCTCGCTTTCTATGTATGGGGCGCCCCGCAATGGGGCCTTAATCTACGTGAGCTGTCCCACGATAGCGCAGGAACGGCGTGGTGTGGAGCGCGTTTGCCCAGTTCGCAAAGAATGCGGATGCCGGGCGGGAAGACGATGCAAGCTTTAGATGGGCTACGGGCGGGGTACGGAGACCGGCTCCCAGGCGATAAACGCCCATCGGACTTTGCGGATGTGGTCGAGCATGTAGCGTCCCTGCGGTACGCCCTTGGATCCCGGCTCACCGGCATGCGGGTTCTCGATCATGTGGTGGGCGATATAGTTGCGCAGGCGGTCGATCTTGTCCTCGTTGCCGTGCTCGAGCATGCGAGAAAAGTCTGCCACGCCTGCCTCGAGACTATCGAAGGTGTCGCGGCGGGGTGATTCAAAATACGTGACCTGTGGCAGTGCACCCATCTGAATAAGGATGTTAAAGGCGTACACAAAACCATTGCTGCAGGTAACCGAGGCGCCGATGGCATTCATCAAGTGCAGGTCATAACGCGGGCTCGAGTTGGCGACCATCGTAACGGCACAACGCCGACGAGCCGTTCGATCAAGCTTGGCAAGTGCGCCTTTTAGGTTGGTCGTGGTGACAGAGCGACTGGCAAAGGCAACATCCACCGCTTTTGCGACCGGTCCAACCAAATCCCAATCATCATCCCAAGCAAGCTCAAGCGGTGTAATGCGATCCTCGAGCCCGTAATACTCAACGCCGGCATCAAGCGTGCCCAACATAGCGGGGGAGAAGTCGGCTGCAATCACAGGATGCCCAGCCTGAGCAAGCGGAATAGCAATCGACCCAGCCCCACACCCCATATCGAGCACCGACTCACCAGGCTCAAGCGCCAGCAGTTTTATAAAATCCCGAGCATACGGGGCAGTCTCCGATGGCCGAAAATGCCGAGCCCGCTTATCCCACTCAAAAGGATCATCAGCCCGATGCCGATCAGCTTGCAAGCGCATCCATTCGTCATTCCAATCAGCAGAAAGAAGCTCAGAGCGAGCATCCCCATCAACCACGGGCCAACCTCCTAGCAACAAAAAAGCGACTCCTCCCAAAAGAAGAGCCGCAACCAGCATATATCAGAAAGAACCGATCCAACGCCAAACCGCCATACCAGCAAAGTAGGGCAGAAGCGAAGCGACTGCCAAAGGGATAGAACCCAACCGAGGTCCCGTTGTGCGTGAGCCCCGGGGAGGGCAAATATATAAGGTCGATCGCGAGTTCCGCACGAGCCGGAGAGCACTTAATGTGCTCTCCGTGCGAGTCAGGACTGTCCGAGCAGGCGACCTTATATATTTGCCCTCCCCGGGGCTCCTCGCCAGTCCCCCTCAGCTAGTTCTTCAGCGAGTTCAGCGGTGCCGGGAAGCGTCCACCACGGTGGGCAAGCACGGTGCCGGCGTTGGGGTTCACCGGCATGATGGGTGCACGGCCAAACAGGCCGCCGTACTCAACGCAGTCGCCCACGCCCTTGCCGATAGCGGGAATCACGCGTACGGCCGTGGTCTTATTGTTGATGACGCCGATGGCCATCTCGTCAGCGATAATGCCGGCGATGGTCTCGACCGGGGTGTCGCCGGGGATGGCGATCATGTCCAGGCCAACGGAGCACACGCAGGTCATGGCCTCGAGCTTCTCGAGCGAAAGTGCGCCGGCCTCGACGGCAGCGATCATGCCGGCGTCCTCGGACACGGGGATAAAGGCGCCCGAAAGGCCGCCCACGCTGGAGCTGGCCATGACGCCGCCCTTCTTGACGGCATCGTTGAGCATGGCGAGCGCGCAGGTCGTGCCGGGGCCACCGCAGGTGCCCACGCCGATGATCTCGAGGATACGTGCGACGGAGTCGCCGATGGCGGGCGTGGGAGCCAGCGACAGGTCGACAATGCCCTTCTCGACACCCAGGCGATGGGCGGCCTCGCGGCTCATGAGCTCGCCGGCACGGGTGATCTTAAAGGCGGTCTGCTTAATCTTCTCGGCGACTTCCATCATCGATGCGGAATCGGGCAGCGTCTCCAGGGCTGCCGCCATAACGCCGGGGCCCGAGACGCCTACGTTGATGACGGCGTCGGCCTCGCCACCGCCGTGGACGGCGCCCGCCATAAACGGGGAGTCCTCGACCATGTTGGCAAAGCAGACAAACTTGGAGGCGCCAACGGAATCCTCGTCTGCCGTAAGCTTGGCGGCATCGATGATGGTCTGAGCCGCCATGAGCACGGCGTCCATGTTGATGCCGGCACGCAGGCTGGCGACGTTGACGCTGGAGCAGACGCGGCTGGTTGTGGCGAGCGCCTGGGGGATGGACTGGATGACGCGGCGGTCGGCGTCGCCGATGCCCTTCTGGACGAGTGCGGAGAAACCGCCCAGGTAATCGATGCCGAGCGTCTCGGCCGCGCGGTCGAGGGCATGCGCGATGGGGGTGAGGTCCTCATCCTTGCAGCACGCGGCGATCTGTGCCACCGGGGTGACGGAAACGCGCTTGTTGACGATGGGGATACCGTACTCGCGCTCGAGGTTCTCGGCGGTCTCGACCAGGTGCTCAGCCGTGTGCGTCACGTGGTCGTAGATCTTCGTGCACATGCGGTCGAGGTTCTCGTCACCGCAACCCATGAGCGAAACACCCATGGTGATGGTCCTGATGTCGAGGTTCTGCTCCTCAACCATGCCGCGGGTTTCCGCGATTTCTGCGGGCGTGATCGCCATCCTTGCACTCCTATCTGCCAAAACGAGCATAGTCTTGTCTATTCTAACGTGCCGCACGCGTCTCGTGGCGCGTGCGGCACGTTTTGGTGCTCGGTTGTTTCCGTTGTGTTACTGTCCAAAGACCTCTTCGGCGATGCGCGCGCTCTCGGCGGCGTCCTTGGCGTAGTAGTCAGCGCCGATCTGCTTGGCGTATTCGGGGGTGAGCACGGCACCGCCTACGATGATCTTGACGCCTGGCACCTCGGCATGAAGCAGCTTGATGGTCTCTTCCATGGCGACGACCGTGGTAGTCATAAGTGCCGAGAGGCCGACGAGCTTAATGTCGCGTTCCTTGACGGTCTTGAGCACCTCCTGCGGGTCGACGTCGCGACCCAGATCAAAGACGGTGTAGCCGTAGTTATCGAGCAACATCTTGACGATGTTCTTACCGATGTCGTGGATGTCGCCCTTGACGGTGGCCACGCAGATTTTGCCCTTGTCGGCAATCTCGCCGGCGGGCATCAGGCGCTTGATGGTGTCAAAACCCACGCGCGCGGCCTCGGCCGAGGCCATGAGCTGCGGCAAGAAGAACTTTCCCTGGTCAAAGAGGACGCCAACCTCGTCAAGGGCGGGGATAAAGTGATTGTTGATGAGGTCCATGGCGTCGTGATCTGCCAGCAGACGCTCGGTCTCGGCCGCGATCTCGCCTTTGCGACCCGAGACGACCATGCGACGAATCGGGTCGTCGTTGCTGTCAGTGCCGGCGGTGCCAGCAGCGGGCGCGGTGTCGGTCGATACTGCCTGAGCCGCCGCCGGGTTCGCGGCGATCTTGTACGGATCGGTCCAGCCGGCGTAGCGTTCGATGTATCCGGTCGAGCCCTCGTCCTCAACGCTCAGGACGCGATAGCTGTAGACGGTATCCATAAAGCGCTTGGAGCCCGGGTTCATGATGGGGGCGTCCAGGCCTGCGCCGAAGGCGGCAGCCAAAAAGACCGAGCCCAGCAGCGGGCGGGCGGGCAGACCAAAGCTGATGTTCGACACGCCGAGCGCGCATTTGACGCCCAGGCGCTCCTTGCACAGGGACATAGCACGCAGGATCTGTTCGGCCTGGCGTTGATTGGTCGAGGCGGTCATGACCAGACAGTCGATGAGGATGCGGTCCGGTCCGATGCCGTAGCGCGCAGCCTCGGCTACGATGCGCTCGGCGATGGCGAAGCGAGCCTCGGCGGTATCGGGGATGCCGCCTTCGTCGAGCGTGAGGCCGACGACGTTGGTGCCGTAGTGGGCGACCAGCGGAAAGATCTCATCCATGATCTGCTGCTTGCCATTGACCGAGTTGATGATGGGCTTGCCGGCGTAGCGGCGAACGGCGGCCTCGACGGCTGCGGGATCGGTGGAGTCGATCTGCAACGGCAGCAAGGTGGAGCCCTGGAGCTGCTCGGTTGCCTGTTGGATGATCTTGACCTCGTCGATTTCGGGCAGGCCCACGTTGACGTCCAGGATGTCGGCGCCCTGTTCCTGCTGGCTGATGCCCTGGCTCACGACGTAGTCCAGGTCGCCGTCGCGCAGGGCCTGCTGCAGGCGCTTTTTGCCGGTGGGATTGATGCGCTCGCCGATGACAGCGATTTTGTGGCCGTTGCAGGGAAGGTCTACGACCGTCTGCGCGCTCGTGACCGACATGCTGGGCTTGCGGCGGCGCGGGCTGGGCGTGTGGTTGTTGATGAGGGTGCGAAGTGCCGCCATGTGCGTGGGCGTGGTGCCACAGCAGCCACCCACGACGCTCACGCCGTCCTCAATCATGCCGGCGACGGCCTCGGCGTATTCGGGTGCCTGGATGTCAAAGACGGTATTGCCGTCATCGTCCACGCGGGGCAGTCCCGCATTGGCCTGCACCATAACGGGCTTGTCGGTAACGGTGAGCATGCGTGCGGCGAGCCCTCGGAGCTCGGCCGGTCCCTGGCTGCAGTTGATACCCAAAACGTCGGCGCCGATGGCGTCGAGCGTGATGGCGGCCACCTCGGGACTCGTACCCAGGAACGTGCGACCGTCTTCCTCAAAGGTCATGGTGGCAAAGACGGGCAGGTCGGAGTTCTCGCGGCAGGCGAGGACGGCAGCCTTGATCTCGGCAAGGTCGGTCATGGTCTCGATAATAAAGAGGTCCACGCCCGCGTCGACGCCGGCGCGCACTTCCTCGGCAAAGAGGTCATAGGCCTCGTCGAAGCTCAGGGTGCCCAAGGGGCGAAGCAGTGCGCCGATGGGGCCGATATCGCCGGCGACATAGTGGGCGCCGGCCGCGCGGGCGCAGGCGACGGCGGCGGCAAAGACATCTGCCACGGTGGCGGCGCCGTCGAGCTTGTGGGCGTTGGCGCCAAAGGTGTTGGCGGTGATTACGTCGCAGCCAGCCTCGACGTACTGACGCTGAATATCAGTGATAACCTGGGGCTCCTCAAAGTTGAGCAGCTCGGGCAGGGCGCCGGCCTTCATGCCGGCCGCCTGCAGCATGGTGCCCATGCCGCCGTCGAACAGGAGGTGTCCCGTGCCCTCGATGGCGGCGCGCAGGCGATCGTCCTTAATGCGAAGGTCGCCGATCGTGCGCGTCTTGTACGTGGCGCCGTTACAACGCGCAGTATTGACGGGCGCTGCCAGCGCGGTACCGTCGGAATCATGGGTGATAAGCGGAGTAAACATCGAGGGCTCCTAATGGCTGGAATAGCAGGTGGTGTGGGCGGCGCGGAAGCGGCAGTGCTCGCGCATGCGGCAGATATTGCAGGTGGGGCGGCTCTGGGCGTCGTGGACCTCGCCGTCAAACAGACCGATCACTGCGGTCACACTCTTGGTGGGCATGAGCAGGCTGGTAGGTGTGACGGTAAGCCCGATGAGCCGCGTGGCGTTGAGCGCAGCCACGATTGAGTGCTGGGCCGTAAGCGGGCAGTCGCCGTAGCCGGGGCTGAAGCGCCAGTTACCGGCGAGTCCGTGTGCGGCGGCCACAGCCTTGACCTGCTGGTCCATCTGCTCGACGGCGGCTTCTACATAGGCAGAGCATGCAGCGTCGAGCACGGCTCCCTCTAGGGGTTGCTGGGCTCCCGTGGTGCGCAGGCGACGCTCGGCGTCCATGCCGAGGGTGCATACCATGAGTGCGGCAAAGCGGGCGTCTTTGAGATGGCGATAGATATCGCGACCGCGCAGCTCAACGTTGGTGCCGACCAAGCGAATGCAAGGCTCTCCCTGCTCATCGACGCCCGTGGCATCGACGGCAAAAACGCGGCGCACGCCACGGGGCTCAATGTCCAGTTCCAGACGCTCAACGACAAGCTCAATACGCTGCGACAGCTCGGGCTCAATCTGCTGACCGCCGTAGCCCAGGTAGCGCAGCATCTCGGCACGGTCGACGCGGGGGCGATGGGCGGCATCGATACGGTAGAGCGCCGGCGACGCAAGATCGGCCGGCACTTCACCAAAAGCTGTATCGATGTGCGGTTTTTCCATTACCCCAGGCGCTCCATAATGGTCGCGGCGATTGCAGGACGGTTCATAGTGTACAGGTGCAGACCGTCGGCACCGTGCTCCTTGAGGTCGCAAAGCTGATGGGCGGCATAATCTACACCGGCTGCCTGCAGGCTCTCGGGGTCGTTCTCGTACTTGGCGAGGATCTTGATGACGGGGGAGGGCAGCGACGCGCCGCACATAAAGACCATGCGGCTGATCTGCGACTTGCCCATAAACGGCATGATGCCCGCGGTAATGGGCACGGTGATGCCGGCCTTGTCGGCAAGCTCGCGAAAACGGTAGAAGCACTCGTTATCAAAAAAAGAGCTGCGTCACAAAGAAGCTCGCGCCGGCGTCCTGTTTTTGCTTGAGGTATTCGACCGAGGCGTTGAGATCTTCACAGGCAATGTGGCCCTCGGGGTAAGCTGCGGCGCCCACGCAAAAGCCGGCGTCGACGAGCTCGGGGATGAGGTCGCGGGCGTAGGCGTAGTCCGAGGCGGGCTTGTCGTCCTCAGTCGCGCCGGCGGGCAGGTCGCCGCGCAGGGCTAGCACGTTTTCCACGCCGGCCGAGCGATACTCGTCGATCTTGGCGGCGATGTCGGCATGCGTGCGGCCCACGCAGGTGAGGTGCGCTACCGAGGGCGTATCGAATTCGCTCGTAATCATATGCGCGATGGGGGCGGTGGTGGCACCGTTGCCCGAGCCGCCGGCCGAGCAGGTGACCGAGACAAAGCTCGGCGAAAGCTTGCACAGATTGCCTGCCACCTCGCGAGCCGTGTCGAGGGTCAGCTCGCCCTTGGGCGGGAACATCTCAAACGAAATGGGCGCGGTGCCCTGGGATGCTGCCTGCTTAAAAACCTCGTCGACGCGCATATCGTGCTCCTTTAGATGCCTAGGTGCGATGTTTTGTTGCAAGGATTCTACAGCACCACTGCGCCAAGATGGAATTTCTCTCGCGATTTGGTGATACCAATCGAAAATGCTTCGCTATCGGCATTTCCTATAACAGGGCGGTCAATGTAGGATGGGGCTATATTGAATGGTATCTGATGCGAAATACCAGTTAATAAAGCCCCGTCCCAAATTGATTACCCTTAAACCATGGGGAGAGGTCTGCAATTTATGCAGTTGATTGGCTGTTGAGGGTGGCAACGCCGCCTCGATAGGGTAACCTCAATGATTGGTTTCGCGACAGCAACATAACGGTAATGTCGCGGAAACACGGCGAGTCTAAGCTATGACTCGTTCGTTAGTAATCAACACCGCTTCTCACGCGGTGCCGATACGAAGGGAGTTCCGTATGGCCGAACTTACTGACCGCTTCGGGACCATGGTGTTCTCTGAGGAAGTCATGAAGGACTACCTCCCCAAGGACATTTGGAAGCGCCTTGCTGCAACCCTCGAGGGCGGTGAGCCGCTCGACCTGGATGTGGCCAACGCCGTCGCCCATGCCATGAAGGTCTGGGCCATCTCCAAGGGCGCGACGCACTACGCGCACTGGTTCCAGCCGCTTTCGGGCATTACTTCCGAGAAGCACGACAGCTTCCTGGAGCCCAACCACGACGGCACCGCCATTACCAAGTTTACGGGCAAGAACCTCATCCAGGGCGAGCCCGATGCCTCGAGCTTCCCCAACGGCGGCCTGCGTGCTACCTTCGAGGCCCGTGGCTACACCGCTTGGGACCCCACTAGCCCCGCCTTTATCAAGGACGATGTCCTGTGCATCCCCACGGCTTTCTGCTCCTACACGGGCGAGGCCCTGGACAAGAAGACCCCTCTGCTGCGCTCCATGACCGCGCTCTCGCGTGAGTCTAAGCGCGTTTTGGCGCTGTTTGGCAAGACCCCCAAGAAGGTCGTTCCTTCCGTGGGCGACGAGCAGGAGTACTTCCTGATCAAGAAGGACGCCTATCGCAAGCGCAAGGACCTGGTCATCACCGGCCGCACCCTCTTTGGTGCTGCTCCCTGCAAGGGCCAGGAGCTCGAGGAGCACTACTTTGGCGCTATCCGCCCCACCGTCTCGGCCTATATGAAGGACCTGGACGATGAACTGTGGGCGCTTGGCATTCCCGCCAAGACCAAGCACAACGAGGTTGCTCCCTGCCAGCATGAGCTCGCACCGGTCTATGGCGAGGTCAACGAGGCCATCGACCAGAATCTGGTCATGATGGAGAAGATGAAGCTCATCGCCTCCCGCCACGACTTGGTCTGCCTGCTGCACGAGAAGCCCTTCGAGGGCATCAACGGTTCGGGCAAGCACAACAACTGGTCGCTTGGCACCGAGTCCGAGAATCTGCTCGATCCGGGCGACACCCCGCTCGACAACCTGCAGTTCATCGTCTTCCTCACCGCGGTGATCGAGGCCGTCGATAACTATCAGGAGCTCCTGCGTGCCTCCGTTGCCTCGGCCGGCAACGATCATCGTCTGGGCGCCAACGAGGCTCCTCCGGCGATTATGTCCATCTTCCTGGGCGACCAGCTTACCGAGGTCGTCGAGAAGATCATCGATGGCAAGGCTTCCGTCCATGCCACGCGCGGCGTGCTCGACCTGGGCGCCGATACCCTGCCCAAGCTGATGCAGGACAACACCGACCGCAACCGCACCTCCCCGTTTGCCTTCACCGGCAACAAGTTCGAGTTCCGTGCCTGCGGCTCCGAGCAGAACGTCTCCGACTCCAACCTGGTGCTCGATGCCGCCGTGGCCAAGTCGCTCAAGTCCTTCGCCGACGCGCTTGAGGGTACGCCCGAGGATGAGTTCCAGGACGCCGCGCTCGAGTACTGCAAGAAGGTCCTGACCGACCACCAGCGCATCCTCTTTTCCGGCGATGGCTACTCCGACGAGTGGCCCGTTGAGGCCGAGAAGCGCGGCCTTGCCAACAACAAGACCACGGCCGACGCCCTGCCCGCCTTTGTTTCCGATAAGGCCATTGCGCTCTTTGAGGAGACGGGTGTCCTGACCAAGGCCGAGGCCCAGTGCCGCTACGACTGCAAGCTCGAGAAGTACAACAAGCTCATGAACATCGAGGCCACCACGATGGTTCGCGAGGCGCGTCGTACCTATCGCCCGGTCATTACTGCCTATGCCACCAAGGTCGCTAAGGGCCTTGAGACTATTCGTGCCGCTGGTGCCGAGGCCGCCATGCAGTGCGAGCAGAACACGCTCAACAAGCTCTGCAACGGCATCACCGCCATCAACGACTCCATCAAGGCGCTCGACGCCGTGCATCAGAAGGCCGAAGCCCTCGATGGTCAGGAGCAGGCCAACGTGTACGCGCACGAGGTCGTTCCCGCTATGGATACGCTGCGCGCCGCCGTGGATGCCATGGAGGAGATCGTGGCCGCCGACTACTGGCCGGTCCCGACCTACGACGACATTCTGTTCTATGTGTAACAGACACGTTTGATTTTGCGTGTGAAGGGGTCTCGCCTGTGTGAGGCCCCTTCTTTTTTGCCGCTTTGACCTGCTTTGAACTTGCAGCCGAGCGGGCGTTTCACGCGGGGCATCTTAAAAGTTGTAACCTGTTTTGGCACGCGGACGTTTCGGCCGTTTGTTCATAAAGGGGAGGATTATCCGATGAAGGTATTCGATATCGTGTTTAGCCCGACCGGCGGAACGGAAAAGGCGTCTGGCTACATTGCCAATGCGTTGGAAGGGGAAACCGTTGCTGTAGATCTGACCGATAGCGGGCTTGGTTTTCGCACGGTTGCGATGACAAAAGAGGATGTAGCCGTGATCGCGGTACCCTCGTATGGCGGGCGAGTCCCGGCTGTGGCTGCGGAGCGCTTGGGTATGATGCGGGGAAACGGTGCGCAGGCGGTTCTGGTTTGTGTTTACGGAAACCGCGCGTATGAGGACACGCTGGTCGAGCTTGAGGATGCGGCAAAGGGCGCGGGCTTTCGGGTGATCGCGGCGGTTTCTGCCATCGCCGAGCATTCTATTGTTCGCCAGTTTGCAGCCGGTCGGCCAGACCCACAGGACGCGGCGCAGCTCGCTGGGTTTGCGAATCAGATTCAGCAAAAGATATCTGCGGGAGATGCTTCTGAGCCGGCTATTCCGGGCAATCGTCCCTATAAGAAGGCCGGGGGCACCGGTATGGTGCCTAAGGCCACAAAGGAGTGCACCGCCTGCGGAGCTTGTGCCGCAGCGTGCCCTGTTGGCGCTATCGATAAAGACGATCCCAAGCGGGTGGACAAAAAGGCCTGCATTTCCTGCATGCGTTGCGTTGCCGTGTGTCCGTGGGGCGCTCGCGCGGTAAATCCCGTCATGCTCTCTGCGGCTACCAAGATGTTGAGCAAAGTCTGCGCCGAACGGAAGGAGTGCGAGCTGTTTATCTAGCGCAGGGGCTTTGAGTCTTCTTCATCTAATGTCAAGAAAGAACGAACCCGTGCGATGGTAACTCGCACGGGTTCGTACATTTTTGAGTTGGTGCCCCCAGCGGGATGTCCGCGTGCGGCTGGCGCCGCCCGCATTCGCTGCGTCGCTTCACTCCTTGCGTGCTGCGCTGGAAAACGCTTGCGCGTTTCCTCAGCTCCGCACCCTGTCGGGTTCGAATCCCGGCACATGGATAGCAAAAAGCCCGCTACCGAATTGGCAACGGGCTTCTCAGATTCTGTGGTGCCCCCAGCGGGATTCGAACCCGCGATATCCACCTTGAAAGGGTGGCGTCCTTGGCCGCTAGACGATGGGGACAGCGGGAAAGAGTATAGCAGACTTTTTTATCCGTTCACATATCGTTGGCAGATTGAAAAACCACCACACAGGAGTGGGTTTCTATTCCGATATTCAAATATCTCAATCTGTAACATCTGGGCGGGCAAATCGGCTCTATCTGTTACAGATCGAGACAAACGGCGGGCGTCGGGACGAACATCTCATTCTGTAACAGTAAGACGACTTTTAACGGTCTAGATGTTACAGATTGAGACAAACTGCCGTGGCAGATCAAAACCACCACAAAGGTGCCTGTCCCCTTTGTGGTGGTGGGGTGCTAGGGGAGGAGTTTCATCGCGGCGTCGTGGGCGGCGTGCTCGTAGGTGTCGTCGAGGGGTTTGAGCGGCAGCAGGGCGGCGGCCTGTGCGTCGCCACGGCGCTCGAGAGCGTGGGTGATGAGCCAGTCGGCGAGCTCGGGGTTCTTGGGCAGTGCCGGTCCGTGTAGGTAAGTGCCGATGACGCCCTTGTAGATGAGGCCCTCAAAGCCGTCGTCGCCGTTGTTACCGGTGCCCGTGACGACAGACGTTCCGAGCGGCGTGGCATCGGCGTCCAAAAGCGTGCGGCCACCGTGGTTCTCGAATCCCACAAAGGGCTCGGGTGCCAGGTCGGTCTTGACGGCGACGTTGCCGATCAGGCGGTCGGAGCCGCGCACGGTTTCGGCGGCAATGACGCCCAGGCCCTCGAGGCGATTCTCACCCATATAGTACGAACGGCCGAGCAGCTGATAGCTGCCGCAGATAGCGAGCAGCGAGCCGCCATCCTCAACATAGGACGCGACCTTGTCTTTTTGAGCGAGCAGCTCGTGTGCCACGGCAAGCTGGTCGCGGTCGGAGCCACCGCCCATCATAACGATGTCGGCGTCGGTGAGATCGAGCGACTCGCCCATGCGGACCTCGTCCACACGCACGGGAATGCCGCGCCAGGCGCAGCGGCGCTCGAGGGCAATGACGTTGCCGCCGTCGCCATAGAGGTTGAGGGCATCGGGATACAGGTAGACGATGCGCAGGGGGCGCGAGAGCTCGACCGGCGCAATATCGGTGGGGACAGCGCTGCCATCGGCGCGCGTTGCGGCGTGGGAGGCAACCGAGCTCGCATCGGTGCCCTTAAGCTCGTCGAGCTCCTTGACCAGCGGCGGGAAGGCCGTGTAATTGGCGACGGCGTAGAAAGTGTCGCCAGCCTCCTCGTCTGCCACGGCGCCGATTGCCTGCTCGATATTCGAGATGATGGCGGAGTCGATGCCGGCGTACTTCAGGCGTACCTGCATATCGTGTGCACGCGTGCCGCCGGCAAAGGCGACAAGCCCTGGGGTATCGGCGATGCGCTCGAAGTCGACGTCGTAGATCCACGAGACATCGTGGCCGTCGGCGTCGTTGTCGTTCAGAAAGAAGGCGCAGAGTCTGCCGCCCGCCGTCTTAATGGACTGGATCTGGCGATCGAAGCCCACGGGATTCTTGGCCAGGTTTGCCTCGACGGTACGGCCGGCGATCTCCCAGCGGCCCATGCGTCCGCCGGCGGGGACGTAGGCATCGAGCGTGGACTGTAGATGTGCCGCGCCCACGCCCAGCTCGCGCGCCGCAAAGAAGGCGGCGGCAACGTTATAGACCATGTATAGGCCGTTGTAGCGCGTGGCGATGTGCGTTGCGGGTGCGTCGGTATTGGGTCCAAAGTTCAGGTCAAAGCCGTAGCCGTTGCAGGTGAGCTCAACGTCCGTCACGCGACGGACCAGCGCGGGACGACCCCAGCCGCACGAGGGGCAATGGTATGCTCCAAGCTGTCCGTACTGCACATAGTCGTACTCCAGCGGCGCGTTGCACTGCGAGCAAAAACGCGAGTCGCTAATGCGATCGGACTCGGTGCCCGTAGCACCGTCGATGCCAAAGGCGATGCTCGTGTTGGGGACGCGCGCGGCGATCGAGGCGCACAGCGGGTCGTCGGCGTTATAGATGAGCGTCGTTGTCGGCGAAAGCTCCAGCGCGTGGGCGATGACGTCCTGGGTGTGGTCGATCTCACCGTAGCGGTCCAGCTGGTCACGGAACAGGTTGAGCAGCACAAAGTAGGTCGGCTTGAGCTTGGGCAGGACGCGCACCGTGTAGAGCTCGTCGCACTCAAAGACGCCTACGCGCTTGCTGCTGGCGGTTCGCTTAAGGTTGCCGCGCGCCTCGAGCAACGCGCCCACCACGCCTGGCTCCATGTTGTTGCCGGCGCGGTTGCATACCACGGTGGCGCCGCTGGCGGCAACGGCATCGGCGATGAGGTTGGAGGTGGTGGTCTTGCCGTTGGTGCCGGTGATCACCACGCTGCGGTCGACAAGGCCCGCGAGGTCGCTTAGCAGCTCGGGGTCAATCTTCATGGCGATGCGGCCGGGGAGTACGCCGCCCTGGCGCTTAAGGACGGAGCGCAGTCCCCAGCGGGCGATATCGCTCGAGGTGCAGGCGAGAGATGAGCGGAAGTTCATGAAGCCGTTCCTAACGTGAATGACATGGTCGTGACGTTTGTGCCGTTAAAAGCCGTAACGGCGCGCAAATTCCTGGGCAAGCTGCGATACGTCTTCGCAAGCGTTGGCCCAGGGGGCAAAGTCGGGAGTATCCGAGATGATGCCGTCGGCCTCCCAAAACTGCCTGATGCGAAAGGTCCCAGGGGTCGTGCGGTTCGGGCCGGCAGGGAAGGTACGGTGTCTGATACATGGGGTTCAGCAAAAAGAACGCGCCGCCCTCGCAGCGGTTGGCAAACTCGCGCAGCGCGCGTGTCGCCGGGCGCATCTTGTTCGTTTTGAACAACAGGATCGTGCGGGCGAGTAGGTACCAGGGGGAGCTCTCGAGGGCATCGGCCCCCATCTGCTCCTCGAGCTGGTGGGCCAGGGCAAAAAAGCCGTCCTCGTCTTCCAGGCGAGCGAGGGCGAGTAGCACGGTGCCTGCAGCTCGGGTGGGATAGCCTTCCGCCTTAAGAACGCGGCGAGAATAGTTGGCGGCAGCACGGTAGCGAGCGCTCGCCATGCACAGCTGCGAGATGGCCTCGAGCGTGTGGAGCCACCCGATAAGCGCCGGCTCGCTTGCGGTGAGATAGGCCGCCGTCACGCCGTCCGTCAAAACCTTGTTGGCCCAGTAGTGCGGGGCCTCCATATCAAACCCGGGCACGCTCTGTTGCAGGTAGTCGGCCGTGCTCGCCTCGAGCTTCATCAGATCGCCCAGGCAGGCATCGACGGGCGTGTCCGCCAGGATGATGGCGAGCAACTGGGCATCGACGGCCAGCGCATCGACACGAACAATCTTGAGCAGCTCGTCGCGCATGTCGTCGAACAGGCGGTTGCGCGTCTGCTCAAACTCCTCGTCGCTGCCCATGTCCTCGATGCGATGGAGTTCGTCGAGCAGGTGGCGGTGGACGCCGGCATAGGACAGCAGCGCTTGGGTATGCTCGGTCTGCGCATACTTATGAGGGTTGACGCTCACGTTGTTATGGACAAGCTCGCGTGCTGCATCGGTGAGTTCGGGGTGCGACGCAACGTAGGCGCGCTCCAGGTAGGCGGGGATGTAGACGCTCGGATCCATTAGAGGTCTCCTCCCTTAAACGGCAAGCCCTGCTCGGCCGCCCGCAGGATGCGCTCGTCGATCTGGGAACGCACGATATCGTTGGTGGCGACCCAGGCGGCAAAGCTGGCATTGTCGGGGGCGCCCAGGCCCTCCTGCAGTACCGGCGTCGCCTCGGACAGCGCAAGGACAAGCTCGTCGGTGGAGCCCACGCCCACGTTGACGCGGGCATAGACGCCATCGGGAAACTCGGTTTGGAAGTAGAGTGCTTCGGCCGCGTGCGGGCATGAGCGCACCAGGATGCGCAAGTAGTGCTCGGCACCCTCGTAGTCCAGCTCGCGCCAGGCAGCGCTCATCAGCGCGATGAGCGTCCATGGGTCCAAGTCGCGCTCCGCGTCCTTGGGACGACGGCGTAGCGGCGTGTTGGTGAGATAGGGGACGGAGTGGGCAGAGCGAAAGCGCTTGAGCTCCTCGGCGGGGTATTCGAGCTTAGCCATGGCGAGCATTGCGGTGTGGCGGACGCCGGCCGGATCGTTGGGGGCAAAGTCGAGGCTGCGGTTTGCGGCTTCGAGCGACATGCGATAGCGGCCGCTAATGAGGGCGCGTGACGCAAGGGCGGCAAGCCAGCGCAGGTAGGGGCGGCGCATAAGGTCGCCTGCGGCCTCACGCTCGTAGGGGTCCTGCGCCGAGGCGATCTTGAGTGCCAGGTCGTGCTCGACTTCATCGCGCTTGGATACCAAGTACTGTACGTACTCCTCGTTGGAGTTGGCGGTGAGGGCGGTCAGCATGCGCTGGGCATCCCAGTTGGTGGGGTCGAGCGCGGCTGCCTCGCGAAGCATGTTCTCGGCAGCGGCCTCTTCTTGCTCTGCCTGGGTATCGTCAGGGATAAAGGGAATGCGGTAGTCGACAGCCTCGACCACCTTGGCAATGAGGTGCCCGGCGCGGTCGCGGTCGTGCACGATGAGCGGCGCGGGGTTGCGGGTGAATTGTTCCATCAGACGCTCTACGGCGGCACCGTCGGTGAGCGGGATATTGTCGCGGCGCAAGGCCTCAAGAACGAGGCGATGGCAATCCTCTTGAATGGGATCGAATGCCATGGGGCCTCCTTTGCTGCGGTTAGGGTTCAAATGTCTCTATATAAGGTTCTAGTTTACCCGCATGTGGCACACCGGGGGTGCCGCACTTGGACATGCACCTTTGCACCACGAAGACGGATGTCGCACAAATGTCGGCACCTTGGACGACTGAGTGGTATCACGATGCCGCAAACGGTCGATTTTTGGCGGCGAACGGGGCACATTTTGGAGGGCCACAGTCCTGCCCGGGATATGTGGTCAACCTTGATAAAACGTTTGCCCAGCTTGGGAGTATGAATGCCCCACAAGGGTCTTCAGGGATAGAAAAAACGTTTCATCATTGTCGGCTTTAGGTGAATAACTGACCAACCAGAACGGTAGAATAATGTTTGTCTGAGCGTTGAGACGTTTAGACATCGCGCATTGTCATCGCCGGCAACGCGCAAAACGGTCCTAACGGAGCCAATCGGGTGCTCCGTTATATACGCAAGTCTAAGAGGGGCTTGTTTAGGAGGCACAGTATGGGACGTTTTACCAATCCTCGCGATCTGTACTTTGGTGAGGGCGCTCGCCACGAGGTGAAGAACCTCAAGGGCAAGAAGGCCATCATCGTTTCTGGCGGCAGCTCTATGCGCCGCGGCGGGTTCCTGCAGGACGTTGAGGCCGACCTCAAAGAGGCCGGCATGGAGGTCAAGCTGTTCGAGGGCGTCGAGTCCGATCCGTCCATCGAGACGGTCATGAAGGGCGCCGAGGCCATGCGCGAGTTCGAGCCCGACTGGATTATCGCCATCGGCGGCGGCTCGCCCATCGATGCCGCTAAGGCCATGTGGGTCTTCTACGAGTATCCCGAGGAGTCCTTCGATAACATCATCCAGCCGTTCAGCTTCCCCGAGCTGCGTCAGAAGGCTCACTTCTGCGCCATCTCCTCTACCTCCGGTACCGCTACCGAGGTCACTGCCTTCTCCGTCATTACCGACTACGCCAAGGGCATCAAGTACCCGCTGGCCGACTTCAACATCACCCCTGATGTCGCCATCGTCGACCCCGAGCTCACCTACACCATGCCCGCCAAGCTGTGCGCTCACACCGGCATGGACGCTCTGACCCACTGCATGGAGGCCTACGTTTCCACCTGCGCCTCTATGTTCACCGACGCCAACGCTCTGCACGGCATCCGCGAGATCGTTGAGTGGCTGCCCAAGTCCTATGCTGGCGACCATGAGGCCCGTCAGCACATGCACGAGGCTCAGTGCATCGCCGGTATCGCCTTCTCCTCGGGCCTGCTCGGCATCGTTCACTCCATGGCTCACAAGACCGGTGCTGCCTTCGAGAACGGCCACATCATCCACGGTGCTGCTAACGCCATGTACCTGGGCAAGGTCATCCAGTGGAACTCCAAGGATCCCCGTGCTGCCGAGCGTTATGCTTACGTGGCCAAGGAGATCCTGCACCTTCCCGGCGAGACCAACGAGGAGCTCATCGCCGCGCTCGTCCAGAAGATTCGCGACCTCAACGACCAGCTCAACATTCCGCAGTCCATCAAGGATTACGCGAATGGTGGCGTGAAGGTCGACGCCGAGAACCCGCAGATGGTCTCCGAGGAGGAGTTCCTCGCCAAGCTTCCCGAGATCGCCGCGAACGCCGAGACCGACGCCTGCACGCCCGAGAACCCGCGTGAGACCAAGGCTGCCGACTTCGAGAAGATTCTCAAGGCCTGCTACTACGACACCGACATCGATTTCTAATCGACTCTTGTTATCGTAACGAGGGGCTCCGCACGTATCCGTACGGAGCCCCTTTCTTTTTTATTATTAGAGAATGGGATAGTTATGGCTGCAATTTTCAATAGCCCCAGCAAGTACATCCAGGGTCCGGACGAGCTCGTAAAGCTCGGCTCCTATGTCGAGCCGCTCGGTGCTAAAGCCCTCGTCATCGTGACGCCTTCGGGCAAGAAGCGCGTCGGTGCCAAGATCGAGGGCGGTTTTGCCGAGGCCAAGGCCGAGCTGCTGTTTGAGGACTTTAACGGCGAGTGCTCCAAGGGCGAGGTCGATCGTCTGGTTGCGCTCGCTCGCGACAACGGTTGCGACATCATCGTCGGCGTCGGTGGCGGCAAGATCCTCGACACCGCGAAGGCCGTTGCCTACTACCTGGAGTCCCCGGTCATCATTTGCCCCACCATTGCTTCGACCGATGCTCCGTGCTCGGCACTTTCGGTGCTCTACACCGACGACGGCCAGTTCGACAAGTATCTCTTCCTTAAGGCAAACCCCAACATTGTCCTGATGGATACGACGGTTATCGCGGCGAGCCCGGTGCGCCTGACGGTTTCCGGTATGGGCGATGCGCTCGCAACCTACTTTGAGGCCCAGGCGACGCATGATGCCGACGGTGGCACCTGCGCTGGCGGCAAGGGCGGCATGGCCGGTCTGGCGCTCGCCAAGCTCTGCTACGAGACGCTTATGGCCGATGGCGTCAAGGCCAAGGTCGCGCTGGAGAAGGGTGCGCTCACGCCTGCAGTCGAGCATATCATCGAGGCCAATACGCTGCTTTCGGGCATTGGCTTTGAGAGCTCGGGCCTTGCTGCTGCTCATGCCATCCACAATGGCCTGACGATGCTGCCCGAGTGCCACGGCATGTATCACGGCGAGAAGGTCGCCTTTGGCACCATCGTTCAGCTGGTACTCGAGGATGCTCCGACTGAGAAACTCGAGGAAGTCTTGGGCTTCTGCATTGAGCTGGGCCTGCCGGTCACGATGAAGGAACTTGGCGTTGCCGAGCTTACGCGCGAACAGGCCATGATTGTTGCCGAGGCCGCCTGCGCGCCCGATGACACCATGTGCAATATGCCGTTTGAGGTGACGCCCGAGATGGTCGCAAACGCCATCCTGGGTGCCGACGCGCTGGGACACTACTATCTCATGGATGAGTAAATCAAGCTAAGGAAGGGGCAAAGCCAGCAGACGGCTTTGCCCCTTTTTGCTATGGTGCAAACTAACCTGACTCCTTCGCACCAAGTTGCTGCAAGGGGGTCAGGTTGCTTTGCACCAATCGTTGTTTGATGAAGGGCGGATTCTCGTATGGCGCTTCCTATGGTTTATGGCGGTCCCGGCCGGTATGTTCAGGGGTCGGGCGAACTTTCGCGTCAGGGCAGGTATTTGTCATGGTTGGGCTGCGCTGCCTATGTCTTGTTTGACCAGGGCACCGAGGATCGGCTGTGCAGACAGATCGTCGATGGATTTCTGGATGAAGATCTAAGCGAACCGTTCTTTAAGATTTATGACGGTCCGTGTACGGAAGAGGCCGTTGTCGAAATGGCTAAGGAAGCCCAAGCCGAGTATTGCGACATGGTGGTGGGTATTGGCGGTGGAAAGATGCTCGATATCGCCAAGGCCGTTGCGTTTTATGCCGAGTTGCCGTTGTGCGTATGCCCCACGGCGGCTTCGATGGACGGTCCGTGCAGCGCGATTTCGGTGCTGTATCACGAGGACGGGTCGTTCGACCGCTACCTGATGCTCGAGAAGAATCCAGACCTGGTCGTGGTCGATACCAACGTGGTCGCGGCGGCCCCACTGCGTATGACGGTCGCTGGCATGGGCGACGCGCTGGCAACGTACTTCGAGGCGCGTTCGTGCGCTGCGGTGCGCGGCACCAACGAGCACGGTGGCGCGCCGGGGCACTTGGCTCTGGTCGCGGCACGTGCCTGCTATGACACACTCATGGAGTGCGGCGTCGCTGCCAAGCGCGATCTCAAAAAGGGCCGTACATCGCCGGCAGTTGAGCGCCTGATCGAGTGCAATATTCTGCTCTCGGGCGTCGGCTTTGAGAGCGGTGGCTTGGCGTTGGCGCATGCCATCGCCAACGGTCTGACGATTCTGCCCGAGTGCAGGGCCATGCATGGCGAGGCCGTGGCATTTGGCCTGGTGGTGCAGCTGCGCCTGGAGCGTGCGCCCGAGCTTGATCAGGTGCTCGAGTTTTGCCAGCGCGTCGGTCTGCCGACCACGCTCGAGGAGCTGGGCCTTGGTGAGATTTCCGATACCGATCTGCAGGGTGTTGCAAATGCGGTCTTTAGAAACGAGCGCAACATGGCCAACGAGCAGACCAAGGTGACCAAACAGAAGCTCGTGCAGCTCATGTGCGAGGCATAGCTTGGCGCTTGATTGACCTTGTGCAATCGAGGCGGCGATGGGCATAGGCTATTTGCCGCAAAGATGCGCCGCGTGTAATTTGCCCGAGGCGTGAGCCGATGGCGTATCATTATCTCTTGCTTGTTTGCACTGCTCAGGGAGGGGCCGCGCATGGCGCAGGAACACGATCTGTTTGATGACATTATCGAGATCAGTAAGGGTTTCGACTTTCTTAAAAACCCGCTTGGCGGTGTGACCGATGCACTCGATCCGTCAGCGCCGCAGTGGAATCCTGCCGACTACAAGGAGCGCCCGCGCGGCAATACCATTCCGTGCCTGACCTGCAAAAACGAAAAGAGCGGCTGCACCGCGTGCATGGACGTGTGCCCGGTCAACGCTATCGAGGTCGAGGAAGACGCCATTGAGATCCTCGACTCCTGTCGCAAGTGCGGCCTGTGCGCCGCTGCCTGTCCGACCGAGGCGATCATCTCGCCGCGCCTGGCGCCCAAAAAGCCTGTATGACGATATCGTCTCTGCTGCTACGAGCCACGAGACTGCCTACGTTACCTGCACGCGTGCCCTTAAGCGCATGCCGCGCGAAAACGAGGTCGTCGTTGCCTGCGTGGGCGATATTACGGCCGAGACCTGGTTCTCGGTGCTGGCCGACTATCCCAACGTGAGCGTGTACCTGCCGTTGGGCGTGTGCGATAAATGCCGCAACACCGGTGGTGAGGACATTCTGGGCGAGGCGATTGCGAAGGCCGAGGAGTGGTCTGGCACGGGTATGGGCCTGGAGGTCGACCCCAAGAGCCTCAAGTGCCATAAGCTTCGCGAGTACGAGCGCAAGGAGTACATGGAAAAGATCGCTCGCACGACGGGCCTGACAGTGACCAAGCTCAACCCGGCGACGGCGGCGCTGGCCTCGGTGACGCAGAAGCTCAAAGCCCATCGTCATCAGATTACCCAGCTGGAGCGCACGCTCAACACCATGTGCGGCACCACGACGACCAAGCGTCGCCGTTCGCTCACGCACGGGCGGCAGCTGGTGCTCTCGACACTGCAGAACCATCCCGAGCTTGCCCAGAACATGCAGGTGAGCACGCCGGAATGCGATTTTGACAAGTGCACGTCGTGCGGCGAGTGCGTCAACGTGTGCCCCACGTTTGCCTGCGATTTGGTGGGAAGCGGCCGCTTTGCGTTGGAGTCCACGTATTGTTTAGGCTGTGGCGCCTGTGTCAAGGTTTGTCCCGAGCATGCGCTCAAGCTGGTTCAACACGACGCGTCCAATCTGGTTGTCGTCGACCCCGAGGCCGAGGAAAAGGCTGCCCAGAAGGCCAAGGCCCACGAAGAGGCGATGAAGGCCAAGGCCGAGGCAAAGGCCAAGCTCGACAAGATGCTCGACCAGGTGGAAAAGCTCGCGGACTAGCTGGCGACCCCAATCTCTGCTTCATTTGCGCCGCCGTGGCGTCCGGGTTCGCCTGGATGCTGCGGCGGCGCTATACTTATGCAGTTTGAAGTACCTGTACCAAAAGGAGCTGTCGTGTCCCTTTCCATCGGTATCGTGGGCCTGCCCAACGTGGGCAAGTCGACGCTGTTCACCGCGCTTACCAAAAAAACCGGCCTTGCCGCCAACTACCCGTTTGCCACGATCGACCCCAACGTGGGTATCGTCGATGTGCCCGATAACCGCCTGCAAAAGCTCGCCGATATCGTCAACCCGGGCCGCATTGTGCCGGCTACGGTCGAGTTCGTCGACATCGCAGGTCTGGTGAAGGGCGCCAACGAGGGCGAGGGCTTGGGCAACCAGTTCTTGGCAAACATCCGCGAGACCGACGCCATCTGCGAGGTCGTGCGCTACTTTAAGGACCCCAACGTTATGCGCGAGGTGGGCCGCACGGGCGAGTTCGTCGATCCCGCCGGCGATGCCGACACTATCATGACCGAGCTCATCTTGGCCGACATGGGCACGCTCGAGAAGCAGCTGCCCAAGCTCGAGAAGGAGGCCAAGCGCGACAAGGAGCTCATGCCCAAGTTCGAGGTGGCCAAGCGTCTGCTTGCCTGGCTCAACGAGGGCAAGCGCGCCGCATCCATGGAGATGACCGACGAGGAGCGCGCCGCTGCCAAGGGCCTGTTCTTGCTCACCATGAAGCCCATTCTGTATGTGGCCAACGTAGACGAGGATATGCTCAACGAGGACCTGGCGCCCATCGACGGTGTCAAGCCGTTGCCCATCTGCGCCAAAATCGAGGCCGAGCTTTCCGAGCTCGATCCCGAGGACGCCGCCGACTACCTGGAGAGCCTGGGCCTGGAGCAGCCCGGTCTGGACGTGCTCGCGCAGGCCGCCTACAAGCTGCTTGGCCTGCAGTCGTTCTTTACGGCTGGCGAGATGGAGGTCAAGGCCTGGACGGTGCGTCAGGGCGCGACCGCCCCGCAGGCCGCCGGTGTCATCCACACCGACTTTGAGCGCGGCTTTATTAAGGCCGAGGTCATTGGCTACGACGACTACATCGAGCTCGGTGGCGAGCAGGGCGCCAAGGCTGCCGGCAAGCTGCGTATTGAGGGCAAGGACTATGTCATGGCCGATGGCGACGTCGTGCACTTCCGCTTTAACGTATAAGGACGACGCATATGTTTAAATATGGCAAAAAAGCTGGCTACATGGGTATTGCGCTGCTCGTACTTGCGGTGATTCCGCTGGTGGTCGCAGCGTGTGTTATCCCCAACATTGGTCCCGAGGTAGCAACAAAGTTTAATGCTGCCGGCGAGGCGACGCGCTGGGGCAAGAGCTACGAGTTGCTGGCGCTGCCGGTGCTCAACTTGCTGCTGAGCGTGGCGACGTACTTTACGGCGGGACGCCAGGCAAAGAACAATGAGGAATCCGCCGCCATGGCGCGCATCGTGTGCGAGCGCTACCTGCGAAACGGCTGCATCACGGGTGTGTTTCTCAACGTAATCAACGTCTACTTTATGTATTCGGCGATTACCGGTATGGGCTTTGGCCTGGGCTTTTAGCTTGCGCCTTTAGGCAACGAGCCTGCAAGCATATTCGATGGCTGCTGCGAGGCCGCCGCTCGATCGTGGTTGAAAGACTACATCGGCGGCGGCCTCGTTTTCGTATCCGGCACCGCGGAGGCAGAGCGCGATACCGGCTTCTAAAAGGAGCGGCAGGCCGCGTTGACTGGTTGCGATTACGGCAGCCTGATTGAGCGAGCAACTGTGCGCTTGGCATTGGATGGCAAGTTCACCTTGCGCCGGGCAAGGGACCAGAACAGCGGCGACTCGACTTGATAGCAATGCGAATGCTGTGCGCTCATCGGGCGAAAGACATTCTGCTTCAACGACGACGAGCTTGGGCGGTGCGCTGTTTGTGCGAAGCGTGGCTCGGTACATGCGGACCGAAGAACCCGACATAGAAAACTCCTGTGTATTCGGCAAAACGTAAACTATAGTTTACGTTTTTGTTCAGCTCCATTTCAAACTCGGCTGCATGGACGAACGTGCGAAACAGATTCTTGGCAGGCGGGTCGAAGAGACACGCAGGGACCTTGGTATCTCCAAGGTTGATTTTTGTGTGGCGACAGGAATCAGCCGACCCTACCTCGACCGAATCGAAGATGGGACGGCAAATTTCACGCTCAAGGTTCTATTTAAGATCGCGCCCGCACTCGGCATGACGGTGTCAGAGCTTCTCGAGGGGATCGAATAGGGGATACCCGTCGATAACTGAATTACGCCATCGGGATGCGGTCGTGGTTGACTTGGCTGTAGAACAGGCGCTGGATCTCGGCGGCATCGCGTGACTGGCCGAGTGCCCACATGGTTTTGGCCACGAGCGTCTCGGTTGTCATATCGTCGCCGCGCAAAATGCCCGGATGATCGGCGTAGGCACGGCCGACCTCATAAACACCCAGGTCAAGGCCCTCTTCGGGGACCTGCGTGGTCATAACGACGGTGCGGCCCGAATCGACCCAGCGGAAAATCGCCTCTTGGAACGACTCGCCCGACTCGCCAAACTCGGGGATACCGCCAATGCCAAAGGTCTCAAGGATTACAGCGTCGTAGCTATCGGCAAGGGCGTCGAGGATGCCCGGGTTTACGCCGGGCGTGAGCTTGAGTACAAATACGCGCGGGTCGATGCTGTCGTAGAAACGCACCGGGTTTTCGCCCTGATGCGTGCCGTGAAGCCCGTTGCGCACGATGCGGTCGTTGCGGATATAGGCGATGGGCGGATAGTTGACGCTAATGAACGCGTTAAAGCTCATGGTGCGCTGTTTGCGGGCGCGCGTACCGGCAATGGCTACGCCGCCAAACACGATTGAGACGTCGTGCGAGTGCTCGTCGAGCGCATAGAGCAGGCTCTGGTACAGGTTGAGCTTGGCGTCGGTAAAGGGATTGCCCATGGGCTTTTGCGAGCCGGTGAGTACGATAGGCTTGGGGCTGTCCTGAATCAGATAGGAAAGCGCCGCCGCGGTGTAGCTCATGGTGTCGGTGCCGTGCAGAATCACAAAGCCGTCGTGGTCGGCATAACCCTCGACGATGACGTCGCGGATACGCATCCAGTCACTGGGGCGCATATTGGTGCTGTCGATGTTCATGGGCTGCACGACGTCGAGCTCGCAGAGGCCCGAGATCTCGGGGACGCTCTGGGCGAGCTCCTCACCGGTCAGGGCGGGGGAGAGGCCGTTGCCGTCCTCGGTCGATGCGATGGTGCCGCCCGTGGCGATGAGAAGGATGCGCTTCATGCTGGTATTCCTATCGGTTTTGTCGCCGCAAGGGCGGAGTCGTTCGGCAGTATTGTGGCACAGGGCGTCCAATGTTCAAACGTAATACATCATCTGTAATGTTTAGTAATACTTCAACTGCCGTCAAATAAGGGCCCAGGTCGTGCGTTTGCCGTGCGCTGATGGCCGCGAGGGACGAGAAACCCCATATAACGTGTACACTATGGAAGTTATTTTCGTTCATTCACGCGGGTGGGCACCGGCTCCCCGCCAACAAGAGGGGGAAACCATGGATCAAAAGGCTTCCGCAAAGGTCCTCGTACTCGACTTTGGTGCGCAGTACGGTCAGCTCATTGCCCGTCGCGTCCGCGACCTCAACGTGTATTCCGAGATCGTTCCCTGCGACATCTCGGCCGATGAGATTCGCGAGATGAACGCCTCTGCGCTCATCCTTTCCGGCGGCCCGGCCTCCGTGTACGCCGAGGACGCTCCGTCCATCGATCCCGCCATCTTTGACCTTGGCCTTCCCGTCCTGGGCTTTTGCTACGGCCATCAGATCACGGCCGTGACGCTCGGCGGCAAGGTCGGCCACTCCGAGGTGGGCGAGTACGGCCGCGCCACCATCACGCGCACGGCTGGCGCCAAGCTCTTTAACTCCACGCCCATGGAGCAGACCGTGTGGATGAGCCACCGCGACGCCGTGTCCGAGGTGCCCGAGGGCTTTACCGTTACCGCCAGCACCGACGTATGCCCGGTTGCCGCCATGGAGTGCGTCGAGCGCAAGATTTTCACCACGCAGTTCCACCCCGAGGTCAAGCACTCCGAGTACGGTCAGCAGCTGCTGAGCAACTTCCTGTTTGAGATCTGCGGCCTGAAGCCCAACTGGAGCATGGACAACCTGGTCGAGACCATGACGGCCGAGTTCCGCGAGAAGGTCGGCGACGACCGCGTGATTCTGGCCTTGTCCGGCGGCGTCGACTCCTCCGTCGTGGCTGCGCTGGGCGCCCGCGCCGTGGGCAAGCAGATGACCTGTGTGTTCATCAACCACGGTCTGCTGCGCAAGGGTGAGCCCGAGCAGGTGGAGGAGGTCTTCACCAAGCAGTTTGACGTCGACTTTATCCACGTCCACGCCGAGGACCGCTATGCCGAGCTTCTGGCCGGCGTGACCGAGCCTGAGGAGAAGCGCCGCATCATCGGCACGCAGTTCTGGAAAGAGTTCTTCGCGGTCGCCCAGCAGCTCGAGTGCGATGGCAAGCCGGTCAAGTATCTGGCTCAGGGCACCATCTACCCCGACATCATCGAGTCCGGCGCTCGCAAGACGGGCGGCAAGACGGCCACCATCAAGAGCCACCACAACCTGATCCCGTTCCCCGAGGGCGTGCACTTCGACCTCATCGAGCCGCTCGACCACTTCTTTAAGGACGAGGTCCGCGCGCTTGGTCTGGCGCTCGGCCTGCCGGGTCACATCGTGTTCCGTCAGCCCTTCCCGGGCCCGGGTCTGGCCATCCGCATCATCGGCGCGGTCGACAAGGAGAAGCTCGAGATTCTCAAAAACGCCGACGCTATCGTGCGCGAGGAGCTCGACGCCTACAACCAGCGTCTGTTTGAGCAGACTGGCGAGCGCAACTCTGAGCACAGCTGCTGGCAGTATTTCGCGGTCCTGCCCGACATTAAGTCCGTTGGCGTAATGGGCGACGAGCGCACCTATCAGCGTCCGATCATCCTGCGTGCCGTCGAGTCCAGCGATGCCATGACCGCCGACTGGGCCAAGCTGCCCTACGACGTGCTGGCCCGCATTTCCGGCCGTATCGTGGCTGAGGTCCCCGGCGCCAACCGCGTGTGCTACGACATCACGTCCAAGCCGCCCGCGACGATTGAGTGGGAATAGCGAGAACTGGCTTCCGGACTCGCATTTTGATGCTGCCGAGTACTGCCTGGTACTATTTCGGCATCGCCGCAAGGTAAAGCCATCAGCGAAATAACGGGAATAACGGCCTCCGAACCTTCTGGTTCGGAGGCTTTCTTTTTGCATGTCTACCTGGGGAAACGACCTAATTATTCCCGTATACCCCTACTGAGCGGTATGGCGGAGTATTCGGCGGTACGGGAATAATTGGGCCCTGCGGGAATAATTCACAATTCGGGTTCCCCGAGGGGCGATTTCGAGCGGGCGAAACTAAGTTGAAACTGCGGGGTCAATTCAAGCCCTCCTTGATTGCATTCGCCTAGGTCAACAAACGGGAATAAATAAACGCGAAAATCGGTTTACGCAGTTTCGGTAACCCCGAATGCCGCCGAATGACGCCGTGTATCTTGCCGTATTTGAGCACGCAATTATTCCCCCTAACGGTTCTTCCGGGACGTCGATTTCGTACGGGAATAATGGAACAGCTCTCGGAGAACCGGAGGCTGTTCGTAAGGAAATATCAATTTGCCTGGGGAAATGTCAGAAAGAGGTCTTCCAATCGCCACGACCAGGCCCCTCACGCTCGGGTCCAGCACGCACCAGTCCATGATCAGGTCAATGTTGGCGATGACCACGCCAAGGACTCCCTACAAGATCGTGCGCGCCAGTCGCCAGTACCACTCGTTGCTTGCCAGAAACTCGTTCAAGTCAGCCCACCTTTCCCTTCAAGGACTCGATGTCGTGCTTCGCGACAGTCATGTCCTGCTCGAGCACGTAGGTGCGCTCCAGGACCTGGTTGTGCTTCTCGACCTTCTTCGTGAGGGCGTCGAGCTTGACCTCCATGACGGCTCTGCTCTTAGAGTTGGAAAGGATCACCCCAATCAGCGTTACGACACCAGTAATGCACGCCACGATGATTGACTCCATAAAAGAACTGCCTCCCGAGATCGACTTTTCGTTCTCGGGAGACAGTGTCCGACCGTGTCACAAGTACGCAGATTATGCTCGGAGTTGTCGCTTGACCTCACGTTCTTCTATGCATGATGTCGAGCTGCTTTCTACTCATTATCTGAGGTTATAAGGACGCGTGGAATCGCCTCTTCGCTCGGAACCATCTTCTTCACCAGTGCAAAGCACTCAGCAAAGTCGTCGCCTGGCAGGCAAAAGACCCTATGCTTCTTTGTTCCATTGGGATATGCGACGGCAAACGTCGTTGAACCTATGTCGGTAACAAACTCCTCGTCATCTAGCTCTAGGATACCGGCGACCTTCTCGGCAACTTCATCGAACAGCGCACGATAGCCAAGGCCGCTTGGCTGGTATGCCCAGCTCATCGGCAAGTTATGCTCTGACATCTTACGAGGCTTGTATTTGTAGCTGATCCAATCGGGTGTGATGACAACCATGTCGGTGAATGCTTCATCAACGCTACAAAAGCCCGATTCGCCCTTGATGACGATGCGGGACATCGTAGGCATGCTAACTACAGGCAGGTGCTTGTACTCCTCAAAGAATGGATCCTCTGAGTCATCATCAGGTTCTTGGTCATAAACAGTCAGGAGCCCTCGGTCCTCTAAGTAGTCAAGCATGGCTTCAATCACATCACGTTCATCCTGCCATTCCATAGTTTGGAAGTATTCGAGATCCTCCACAGGCCTCGCATGGTCAGGAAACCAGTGGTTGAGAATTCGGGTTGTTTGTCGATCTAGTTCTCTTTCGAGCTCGTGCCTCTTATCCCAGTTTAGACCCTTGTACTCAGCTTCAGAAATGCCATGGATGAGTAGCGTATCAATAAGTTGCCGATAGGAGCCTAGCCGTAACTGCTCCGCAAGTTTGTATGGGAATTGCTTTGGATTCAGATAGTGTTCGCGCCAGTAGTCAAGGACTCCCTCTTCTTTCATGATGTCGAGATTGAGCGTCCATGCGTAGCGACCTGCAAGATAGTCTGGATAGACGTCGAGCTTCTTTGCAATCTGATCCAGCAATTCGGGACGTATTGTTCCCGACTTCACCGCACGAAGTATGGTTTTCTCTGTTCTGTCAATGTCGGCATCAGCTCCAAGCTTACGTATGCTCGAGTCAAGCCGGTGTATCACCCACTTAAACCACTCGGGGTCAATTTTCTCTCCAAAAGCATCAACTTCAGCATTGTTCATCTTGACTCCTTTAGTACGGACATTTTGGTTCCATAATGGCTGTTCACAGAACGCAACACTTCGTACTACCATGCATTATGCGGCCACAAGGTACGGACATCAAGCCGTGTAATCAATGCAAAACACTAACGGGCTCCATGTGAGCCCGAGAACGGAGAACTAACAATGGCGACTAACACGCTGGTACCGCATTACGAGGACAATGACATGGATCGCAAGGATCTCGCCGACTTCGCCAAGCAGAGCATGGATAAGGCCATGGACACCAATCGCTCTGTTGCCATGCGCCAGATGGAAGTCCTGAGCATGCAGACCGACGAGACGCAGGCCCTGCTCCAGAGCGGCAATCTGACCGACGAACAGTTCGATAAGGTCATGCAGGAGTCTGAGAAGATTCGACAGGCAATGTCCGATACCACGACGAAGCTGCATAAGTCGAACTTCGAGTTGGTTGTGAGCACCTGTGCCGTGCTGTTCTTTGGCGGTCTGTTTTTTTACGCTTCGCGCCGCTTAGCCGGCATGTATGAGGGGTGATTAATCCATTGTCCCTCATACATGTTTTCATGCCGAGATGTTGCATTCCAACGTGCTTGCAGCATCTATGCGGAAGTGCGCGTGTTCCGTCTTGCTGCTGGCCCACACCGTGCCATATCCGACGACAAGTCCCTCATTGGGAAAGATGGTCGCAACTCTATCGTCCGTCTTCATCGCTGTGTATCTCAATGGTGAGGCTCAAGTTGTTACTCATCGCTGCCTTTGTCATCAATCTCGCGCAGACGCAAAAGCCAGCGTCTCATGCTCCCGCCCCCAAAGAAGCCGAGCAGTGCTCCATCGCAGAAGCGTTCTGCTCTCACGGCTCCGAGCAGAAGCGCCATCACCGCCTGGCCGTCGAGTTCCGATACATCTGCCCCAGACATTGCTTGGCTGCCCCACTCGAGTCCGTTGCGTCCAAGTATGTCGCGGTAATGCGTGAGCTCGTACTCGGGATGCTCGTCGACAAAGTCGTAGATTGCCTGTTCAACGTCAGCAACTGTCGTTCCGTAATTCACGTAGGGCATCTTGTTTGGGTTGTTCATGGTGTTCTTGCTCTCTCGGTCTACAACCCGGTTGCCAAATCCCTCGGCATTCTCAATCGCAGGCAGATGTTTTGTCAGGCTCTCAAACATAAGCCGCCTCTTTTGAGAAATGAGCTTCAGCAATACCGTCGAGCTGCGAACGTATTGTCTCGAAGGGCTGGTTCAGGTCCAATGTCCTCACGCTTATCTGGTTACCGCTCATCTGATACACACCATCAGGCTGCACGTCTTCGTCGGTCTTGGCGTAGAGCAGCATGCCCGACACGCTATGCTGCTCGTGAGTGCTGGCGAGCTCCGCTTCCTTGTTTTTCACGTAGGTGAAGATCTGGTACAGGTTGCCGGAGTGGACGCTTTGCCTGTCGAACTGCTGTTGCGTCGTGTGACTGTAGTACTTCGCGTCGATGATGAGGACGGTCCTGCCTCGTGTGAGCGTTATGTCGGTGTGCATGGCGGGGAGCATGTCATCGAAGCTGTCGTCGAGCGCCCAGCTGATGTACGGCGCCCCCGCGGAAAGCTCTGGGTGCTCACGTCTGTAGTACTCAAGGATGAACTTCTCGTACAGGTGGCTCATTCGCTGCTCGTCGAGGAAGTCCATCATGCGGAGACTCCCGCTCTCCCGCGTCTGGAGAAGGCCCTTCACGACCAGCCAGCACACGTTCATGAGCATGCGATAAGTCTGGTTGTTCCGGTCGAAGCGCATGTGCCAGTCTTCGCCCGAAAGGTTCACGTCTTCCACGTCCACGAAGTACGGAAGCAGCCGTCTAAGTGCCTTCTTGCGCGCCTTGTCGATGTCCGAGCGAATCAAGAGCATGATCGTCGCCTTGAGGATGCGGTTCATGCGCGTGTCCGTGCTGAACTCGTCGTAGCTGCAAACCAGCTGCCTGCGCAGAATCGAGCGCGTCTTCAAGGATTCGGACAGCTCAATCTTGCCCCTCGGTGAGGAGAGCATATCCTTGCGGTCGACGTACTCTCGGCCAAGGCCGCGCTTGAGCTGCAGGCTTACGCCCCGTGACAGTATCTCGGCGAGGAGGTCGGCGGTGTTGTCGAACTCCTCGGCTGCGATGTCGCGGTAGCCCTGCCCTTGCAGCGTCTGGAACGCATAGGCGAGCATGTGGTAGATGTTCTGTATCCGGATCACCGGATTGACCTGCGCAACTTGCTGGCCCACTCGTCGACCTTGGTAGGCTCGTCGAACCAGTACTCGCGCAACATCGGCACGAGCTCGTAGTTGACGATTGCCGAGAGTTTATCGTCCGTTACGTCGTCCGGGGACATGCGGCAGAAGTAGCTATGGCCGATGCAGAAGCCGTCTCCCAGCGACTCGTCGGACGCGATCGCCTCGTTCAGCTTCACGACGCAGGAGATGAGCCTATCGAACTTCTCGCTGGCAAGTCCCTCCTGATAGGCGATGAAGCTCTCCGTGTCGAAGGCGGGACGGAGGTCGAAGAACGCGAAGCGGCGGCGCAGGGCGTAGTCGAGCATGGCGAGCGAGCGGTCCGCTGTGTTCATCATTCCAATGAGGTATACGTTGCTCGGGACGTAGAACAGCTCGTGTGAGTAGAGGAGCTGCAGCGTGTTCCTGGGCCCGCGCTTGTCGTTCTCGATGAGCATGAACAGCTCGCCGAAGATCTTCGAGAGGTTGCCACGGTTGATTTCGTCGATGATGAAGAAGTAGTCGTTGTCAGAATCGTCCTTCGCATTCTTGCAGAAGTTGTAGAACGCGCCCTTCTCGAGGTCGAAGCCCTGCGCGTTCGGGCGGAACCCCTCTATGAAGTCCTCGTAGCTGTAGCTCTGGTGGAACTGCACCATCATCACACGCTCGGCGTCCTTCACGCCCATCATGGAGTAGGCCAGGCGCTTTGCGGCGAAGGTCTTGCCTACGCCTGGGGCACCCTGCAGGATGATGTTCTTCTTCGCGCGCAGGACGTTGACGAGGGTCCTGTAGTGCTCGCCGTCCATGTAGACCTCCGAAAGGAAGTCCTCGGACGTGTACGCTGGGTATTCAACCTCCTCCGTGTCTTCCTCGACTTCGCCGCCTTCGTCCTCGAAGAACGAGTTGAGCTTCTCAACGAGGTCGGGATAGGCGGTGATGTCCGTCAGGGTCTTCACGGCGAGGAAGTCTTCCGTGTGCCACTCTCCTCTGTTCGTCCAGCGTACCCTGCGGGTGTTCGGATAGGAGTCGCCATTTTCGTCGAATTGGTAATCCCCCTCAACGATGCCGCGACCAATAATTACGCTGCGGCCCCGCTTAGCAAAGACAACGTCGCCCGGCTTGATTTCGCGCGAGAACTGCCAGAGCGCGAGCGCGGAGTTCTTCTGCGAGTACTTGCTACTGTACAGGGTGCGCAGGTTCTTGCGGATGTCTTCCTTGCTGGCGTATTTCTCGACGTCGCCGAGCTTGCTCCAGCCGACGCCCATTACGCCACGTGCGTAGAAGTCATCCCACCTCGCGGCACCGTCTCCCGGGGAGTAGGTCCAGTAATGTGTGGTCTTGATCCCCTCGTCTCCAAGGGAATTTTCTTCCGCCTTCTCGGCTGCAGCCTTCTCGGCGACCTTCCTCTCGCGGTTGACGCGCTCAGACTCCACGAAGGCGGCAGCCGTCAGCGAGGGGAAGTCTGCATACGAGCACTCTTCGCTTCCGAGCTCCGACTTGATGGTGTCGCAAATGGCGAGGTAGCGATCTCCGTCATGAACTGGCGAGTCCTTCTCCTTCGGCACTATGCCGGCGATGGCGGTGCCAGCCTTTGCGACGTCGGCCATGAACCAGCGGTTGCGCGAATCCAGGCTGATGAAGTTGTAGGGCCTCGCCCAGTAGAGGCCCATGGTGAGCTTCCAGCCAAGTGTGAACTGGATGACGGTGGTATCGAATGCCTCGACGAAGGCCTTCCGGGTTTCCTCGTTGTCGTCGTCGGCCAGTGCAAGTTCGGCCTCGAACACGTGCCAGAGGTTATCGATGTCGTGCTCGCCGCGACGTTCGTCGTTGGCGAAGGCATAGAAGGTCGCGTTGAGGTTGTTGAGCACGGGGATGCCCTCGAAGTCCGTGGGCTGATCTGCCTCAATGTCGAACACCTCGGCGATGCCGGCGATGATCTTTTGCCGGTTTGCGTCTGTGATGCCCTTGTTGAAGAGGCCGAAGACGGTGAACGGATCGATGTCTTGCAGCTCAGCTGCCTCAAGCTTAGGGAGACTCATCCCGATCGATTCATAGACAGTTGCTAGCTTGTTTATCAGATCGTCGCGCCTGTCTCGATAGGTCAGCAGCTTGTCAGATAACTCTTTATAAAAGCTAATCCAAGTAAATTTTGTGCTGGTCATTATAGTCACTGCCTATCTTGTGCCTCTGCCGAGGCGCCTTGCTTGCAATGTTTCTCCATATGCGTCTACATGCGCGACGGGTATCTTCATCGAATCTAAGTATACCAACGAGTATCTCTGCATCAATGTAATCCAATGCTTCGTCGATATTGCGCCCATTTCTTACTACTCCGTCAATTACGCTGATAACGTTTCTTTTTAGCTCGGGATTAATGTTCAATAGACCGGTATTGAGAACAGGGATATTGCCAACTTTCTTGGGCAGAATCTCAAGCACACCGCCCCCACAGCTTCTGCCGTAAAGCTCCGTGAATGCGAACGCAATGCTGTTGTAATAGGCGATAATAGAACAGACGTTCGATAAAATAATATAGTATCAGATAGCGGGCACGGTTTCAATCGAATCCGTGCCCGCTGCTGTATGCGTGTCCTTGCACGCCCAATATGCGCCGTAAAAGCCGTCTTCTTCGACGTCAAAGTGAATGCGCTTCGTTTTTGCCTCTCAAAATCTTATTTTCACGATTTGCATTTTCATCCCGTTGTCACCGACCCTTGCGAGAAACCGGAAAAAGCCGCTGACAGAAGGGTCTCTCAAATCGTTGTAGCCCAGCATATAGCCGCGACTTGTGACCTGCAGACGGCTGTCCCACGTGCCGATTTCCTTGGCGGCATCCGAAACCGCAAAATATGCCCCCACATCCTTGATTTTTGCGGTCTTTAGCCATGTTTTTGCGATCATCTTTACTGCCGTCCGATTGGCAGCATCAAAGACCAGCACACCGCCGGGGAAAGCGTCCGCCATCCCCCGCACCAGTTCCCGGACCTGCTGGGTCAGAAAGTAATAGAACACCCCGGAGGCAAAGAACACCGCCCCGCGGGAGGCATCGATTTTGCTAAACCATGCGGTGTCTTTCAGGTCACAGGGGATATTTTGTTCTCGATCCCCGGCGGGCAGTAGCTGCTGTCGCAAGGCAATCACATCCGGGAAGTCCAGATTGTAGATCTTGCATCTACCGTTGTCGCAGGTTCTGCCGGTGTTGTCCAGCCCGCAGCCCAGATTGACCACCGCCGCATTGGGGTGGCCTTTCAGGTAATCCCGCACCTCGAAAGCAAGATCACTCTGCCGTGTGGCCACCTCCAGCGCACCAAAGCGCTGCATCAGGCTGCGGGAGTTTTTCTCTGCCTCTGAAAAGTCGTAGTCGATCCGGCCGAGCAGACGAACCGCTGTTTCATCCTTGTAAAGGTTCGGGTACAACTCCGTACACAGCTTCCGGGAATACAGCGGGAGGATCAGCGTCTCCTGCACGGTGTTTTTCTCAATTTTACATTTCATAGGTTTCTTCCTTAGTGAATAAAAACTGTCATAATTGCCGCCAGCACAGCCACTATGACCGGCATGCCTAACTCATGTGCAGGATGGATGCAAAAATGCCCGTGCTTGATGCCCTTACTTCCGCGCCGTGACGCAGAGCCACTTTTTCTTTTTGCGTATCTGCACCTCATGAAAACCCGCCTGCTCCAGATACGCCTTTAATTCAATGTCCTTGTAGATGGTCATGCCGCCGATGATCTGCGTCCACCTCTCGTCCTTGTCCGTATCGCCATTGCTCTCGTTGCAGATAAGAATTGTCCCGCCTGGCTTCAGCGTCCGCCAGACCCCGCGGAAGCATCGGGGCAAATCAGGCCAAAAATAGACGGTCTCAAAGGCCGTGGCGGCATCGAAGTAGCTATCCTCAAACACCATATCCGCCACACTGCCTTGCAGAACGGCGCAACGCCCCTCCTGAATTGCAATTCGGTTGAGCTTTCTAGTCTTCTCCACGCTGACGGGCGAATAGTCGATGCCCTTGACGACGCCATACGGGCATTTTTTCAGCAGCCGTTTTATGTTTGCCCCGCCGCCGCAGCCGCAATCTAGCACCTTGGCGTTTGGCGCAAGTCGTAGAAATCGAAGTCCCCACCGCGCCACAGGGCTGTGGCCCAGATTCATCATGGCAACCATAAGTTTTCCGCCGAGGCCCACGGGCTTGCGGGTGTTTTCAAAGAACGACATCTGGCCCCTCCGATTTCGTGCATTCCGCATAGGTCAACGGGAACGAGGCCTTCAGCACCGCGCTTTTCTGCACCGCCCAGCCGTTTTGACGCAGGAAACGTAGGTATTCCTCGCTTGTCCACCTGCTGTGGAGGGGGAATCCCGCCATACTCATGAAAAAGGCTTTTGCCTTGCCGGAAACCGAGTTCCCCGCGTGGGTGAAGGTTGGCGCGATGAGCACGCCGTCGTCCTTCAGCACCCGCCTGATTTCTTGCAGGGCCTTTTCCGGATGCGGCACTATGTGAAGTGCGTTGGACACGATCACCACTTCGAAGGACTTCTGTGCATAGGGCAGGCGGAACATATCTTGTACGGAAAAGTGCAGCTTTGCGGATTGATTGTCCCGCTTTGCTTCAAGGATCATCTTTGCAGAGGCGTCCGTAGCCTCGATGCGCGCCGCCGCATCCACGACGCTCTTTGCGATAAGCCCCGTGCCGGTGGCAACCTCCAGCACGGTTTTTGCTTTCACCACCGGCCGGATCAGCCCATACATCTTCTCATACGCCGCCCGGTCGTTTCGCATGAAACGGTCATACCGACCGGCGTTCTTGTCCCAGAAACCCTCGCGTTCGTGCATGGCTATCGCCCCCAAACAGTTAGAGCCATCTAACTATAACACTCGAATCATGCAGTAAGATGAGGCTAACCTTCTTTTCTTGGCTAAGACGCATCTCTTCGGTTTTCGCTTATAACGGCGCGAATCAGATACTAGGCTGGAGCTGAAGAAAGAGCTTGGCGGACAGGTAGGTCGATACCGGTTCCCGGAACGGTGATCCAGCCAATTACACCAGGGCCCTAGTCATTGAGTGGGAATAGAAAATTCCTTAGTTATGGGGGTATTAATTTGATTCCCTTTAGGATAAACCCCCATGACTATATGAATTGGCCTGCTGACTTCAATGAAGATTGGAGGGTAACGGCCAGGGGTGACGGCCCAGCGAGTGCTATTTTGCGAGCTATGCGCATTGAAAGCGACCTCTCGTGGTATAAACTACTTGCCGGAAGCCGCGGCTTTCAGAGTACGGCTTACGTGTACGTTTAATCTCCGTGGGCGACGGGGTGCCGCAAGGCGTAGAATATCGCCCACCTGTAGGGGCCCGCAGCGATGCGGGCCCCGCTTCGTATGAAGGGGGCGTAACCGATGAAGATTGTATCCATCCCCAGGACTTCTTCGGCCACGCCGAGGGCGACCGCGAGCTCATGCTTAAGCACAATCGTCCCTGCATCGTAGTGGTGAGGCTGCGTTTCCGCGGGAAGCGCAGGGACTTCGCCGTGCCGCTGCGTTCCAACATCGCCCCTAACGTGCCCAAAGACCAGTACTTTGCGTTGCCACCCCGCCCCACGACGCGCCCCAACTGCCGCCACGGCATCCACTACATCAAGATGTTCCCCATAACCAGGCCTACCAGCGCCGCTTCAGGACCGAGGGCTCGGCCTACTACGAGACGCTCCAACGCATCATCGACGGCAGCACCAAGCGCATTGTCTCAGAGTGCCAGGCATACCTCGACCGCTACGAGCAGGAGGGAAGGCCTCGCTTTGCCGTCGACATCGACCGCATCGTGGTGCTGCTGGAGGGCGAGAAGTAGGGCACCTCGGCTCAGTCTCGAGCCATACAGAGTCGCTCCGCATTTTTGAACGCCGTGTGTGCGTCCCAAATACTTGAGAAACAAGCTGTGAAGTGCGGCGGCGCGCCCGTGCCCGTGCATAGCCGTCACCATTAGCGTCTACGCGGCGTCGGCTTCAAGTGGAACTGGCCCCACTGCTGTATATGGTTTGCCTTGCTGCACATGGCGATCAATGCCCACGATGCTTCTGCTTGCGCTTCAGCTTTCGCTGCTCGAAGCGCGCCTCCGCCTCATCCGCGCGACGCTGGCTTCTTGCTTGAGCCGACTCCCGCTTCATCGCTTCCCGCTGTGCTGCGAGCGCCTGCTGCGCCCTGGTGCCCATCGCCGGCTGCTTAAGGGCCTTCGACGCCTCGCGGGCGCGGCGCTTGGGGTTCCTCGCGGGCTTGCTCGCCTCGGCGGGATCGTCACCGAAGAACGCGAGCTCCGCCCATTTGCTTGTAACGAATCGCAGGATTTCCTCATCGGACGGTTCCGCGCCGAAGACGATGCGGGCGGCGCCGTATCTGCCGTCCTCGACATGCTCCGCCAGCCCGACCCAGAATTGGCCGTCGTGATATACGGTCAGGGTGGATGACACGCTGATCTGCATGGTTGGTTCCTCCTTTATGTAGATGACCATGCAGAGAAGGGACAACCAAGGAGGCAGGTTACTGATGCGGACTCCCGCACGCCCACGACTACCCGACGGGGACTGTGTTTTCATCTCTGGTGCCCGCATTGTAGCACGCGTGAATGCGCCCGGCATCGCTGCTGACATGGCGCGACTGGGAATTGCTCCTCGATGCATCCCTGTGCATATTGCCTCCCCGGTTTCGAAACTTTAAAAAAAAATTCGAGTTTCGAAACCGAGGAGGACCGAATGATGGCTTGGGTAGACCGCAATACGTAGGAAGTTTCGCCATCGTCTATGCTGAACACGAGGTCGTCTTCCTCCAATCCGATCAAGCTGACCGAGCAAGCGGCACCTGGATCGACATTCCCCTGCACATGAACCCGCTTATGCGCGCGAACGGGGGGCTACAAGGGCATGACCGCGCAGGAAGCGCTTGGGGTAGCGAACGGGGCCGAGCATCGCCCTGCGCCGGCCTTGGCATCAGGTCCTCGCGCTGGGCGGTAATCCGAGGATCGGGAGTAAGGATTTGCCCAGCATCGATAATGCTCAGCTATACCCTTATTCCGTCTCCCTGCTCTTGCGGTATTCCGCGAGCCTGTCGTTCAATTCGCGGGTCTCGCGGCTCAGCTTGGCGTTGAAAGCAAGAGTGAGGACCGCCAGGATGGCGAGATAGACAACCGTGAAGGTAACCCACGCCCCGGGGTTGTTCACGGGAACCCAAGCAAAGACAAACGCCAATGCACAGAGGGCTGCGTAGAGGCAAACGTCGAACAGCACCAGGCGCGCGGGATACGCCATCTGTCTGATCACCGCGGGCGTGAAGAACACGAACTGCAGCGCGGGGACGGTGACGCACGCGGCGAGAATCGACCAGCAATAGTTAATGCCCTGCTTGGCGGTGTCATCAGCGAAACAAGTCCCTAATGCCAAGAAGGCTATCATGGCAACAGTGAAGCCGATACAGGTGCTTTTCACGAGTTGTCCGAGGTTTTCCGCGGGCGTCTTTTTATCGGTGTCGATAATGTCCCTGTTAATCATTTCGGTCTCCCTTCCTTCGTTTCGACTGCTTCAGACCGAGCTTCGATTTGACGTCGGGCGCATACTGGCGCGAGATAACGACCTGCTCACCGTTTTCCAAGGTGGCGATGATCCTGCCGTTGACGTCGGGCTTGAGGGCGGTGATCGCGCGGAAGTTGACGATGCAACCTTTCGCGATGCGCAGGAAGTCGCAGTCCGCCAGGCGCTCCTCCATCTCGTAAAGGCGCAGGCCCGTTTCGAGAACCGTGTCGGCCGTATAAATGAACGTGTGCTTGTCGACCGACTCGATGAACAGGACGTCTTCTGCGCTCAGCACGCGCGTGCAGCCGTCGGCCGTGCCCGTCACCTTCCTGTCAAGCATGCGCAGCCGAGCCGCTATATCAAGCACGCGGCGATCGACCCTTACGCAGACGATCGTGACTTCTATATCTTGAGCTGCTTCTCGCTCTTCGATTGTGATCTTCATGCGTCCTCCCTTCGGGTTGCTCTCATGCTAGCTGACGAAGATAGCTGAACCTTCGGCGTTTAACCAAGCTGCGCTGTCGAGGAACCAAGATGCAGACTAGGCGAGCTGAACAGCAAGAGAGACCGTAGTCACGCATCCTCGGATCGAGCCCGAAAAAGCAATCCTTGCCGCTCATGAACACCGGCACGTGAAACGCTATGCTCAAGAGCACTTAGCTCGAAGAACCCCCTCGCATGCAACTATCGAATCCGGGAAGCTGTCCGATTGGTCGTGCACGACGACGAGCGTACAATGGGTGGATACCAACAAGAACCTGCCCTCCATGCCAACTCCGCCACCTGACGTGATGGGCGATCCGATTGCTCTTCTGGATTGCCTTGAGAAGAACGCTGACGGAATCACCGAGCAGGATTCCAAGGGGACTGCATTTCTTCATGTTGTTCCTATCGGCAAACCCTGCCCCCAGTTGGAAGCCATCTTGGGCATATCGGCCTTGGAGACGGTGTTGTGACTCATATTAGCAAGTCTTCGCTCGACGGAGCGGCGTTTCCGTCAGCGCGGAGTTCGGGAGCACATTGAGGTCATTCGCATTTCCCCATGCATTTGAAAGTGGAGCCTTTGAACTCGTGGGTGAATAAGCCGCCTGCGACGATTCTTTCGGCCATCGCTCTTGCACATCCCTTCTGATCTGTGGAAACGTAAGACGGTAAAGCCGCTGGCTACGATTCACTTCGCTAAGCAAGCGCCAAAGAGGGAAAACAACCGTTTTGGCATCCCTTTTGAGCGGTTCCGGACTTCAAAGCCTTGCCGCTTTTGTCCCCGGGACAAAAATGAAACTGTGGGCTTGCGGTTTCGAAATAGTTTGCGAATTTGTCCCAGGGTTTGTCCCAAACGCGTACGCGAGGACACACGGAGGGATTCGGCGGCAAGGTGGACAAATCGACAACCAAACTAGACCCAATTGGAATGTCGCCACGGCAAATGAACTTGAAAGAGTTGGAATAAGCCGATAGGGCTTTGACCTGCACTTTTGAGTGCCGCACTGTGCCGCTGAGTTTCGTTTCGTACGAGAGTCATGGCAAAGCCGCCAGCGACGGCGGTGAGAAAATACGGCAATTGAGCCTCCGCTCCCGGCGGGACGGAGGCTTTTTCTTCGCCTTTGAGCATCCAACCTATTGGAAAAAGGTCGGAGAGGGAACGGAAGGTTCGGGCGATTTTCTACGCTCGACCTGCTTATTTATAGATTCCGAAAAGAAGCGGAAGTACACAGAAGACGAAATGATAAAGATCGAGAACATCAAGGGGAAGCTGATTTTGCTTGGCGCGGATGATGACAGCTTCTGGGAAGCGGGCAAGTATGTCAGGCGAATGGACCAGAGGCTTAAAGAGCGCCCGCATGAGTGCGAATACGAAGCGGTCGCCTATCGATACGGCACCCATTTCGTATTGCCCGAGTCTATGCTCAGAATGGCATTGCCGGTGGGCTTGAAATTCGTTATGCGCTTCATATTCCGCTCAGCCAAAGAGCATCCGGACGAATGCGAAGCCACCAGAAAAGATGTGGACAGGCGGCTCTCGACAACATTGCACGAGTGGATTGCGGCCTAGCGCCATGGATGTGGTGTGGTTTCCGGCATGCCGGAGAGTTTAACCTTTTCTGCCACAGTGCAGTTCCTTCTCGCAACAACACTCGGAGGCTTCCCGGATATCGGCAGGGCTTCTTCGGGCGCATCACCGGCAGCCCTGCGCAATTCAAGCCTCTAATTCGGTTCTTTTCGCGCTACCAGGTGCGCGCGCCAGCCTTTTTGAGCCTCCATGGCCAGCACGGAAAGGCCGGCTTCTTCGGCCATGGCACGGAACTCGGATTGCTTCAATATGTGCACGTCGCCGTGGCCGGCAAGGCGGGCAAGCGGCAGCTCGAACGTATTCATAAGCCATACGGCGAAATCGTTTGCCGTGTAGTCGCGTAGGATGAGGCGGCCGCCGGGGCGCAGCACGCGCGCGACGCCAGCGAAGAATTTCTCCGGGTTGGGGTAGTGGTGGAAGCTGTTCGAAGACAAGACGGCGTCGAAACTGTTGGCGGGGAAGGGCAAATCCTCTGCGTCGCCGACAACGAACTCGCATCCGTTTAGGCTTTTCGCCTGCGCAACGGCAATCATGTCGGGCGTCAGGTCGAGGCCGACGTAGTGCGCGTCGTGGTATTTTTCATGCAGCAGCTCAATGACCGCGCCCGTTCCGCACCCTACGTCGAGAACGTCGGCGAATGGCTCGCGCTCCAGCTCGGCGAGCATCTGCGGATAGTCATCCTTGCACATCTCGTAGATGCCAGCATGGCCCGATTCGTACACCTTCGCGGCCTTCGTGAATTCCCTGATGGAAAGCTGCTTGTATTCGTCGGCGGTGCGTGCCATGGTGCCTCCTTGGTTGCCAGCAGAACGATAAAAGTAAGTCTAATATAACTTAATCCCGTATCGCAAGCATAAGGGCGCCAAGGCAAGGGGGCTACCAATCAAGGAGAACCATGATTCACCATCCCATCAAGCTGACTTAGCGAAACGAGCGACGCCGCACACTCCGGCTTTTTGGGCTTAGCAATCACCAGTCCGAGCCGATCGAGTAGGCTGTCCAGCCTCCCGGCAGGAGCGTAATTCCTTTTGCCGATTCGTCTCGAGATTGGTTCTTGGGCCGCCTACGACGCAGAGCTTGATACTCCCAAAACCGAAATGAGATTCGAGTTTTAGGAGCAGCTCTTGAAAGGCGATAGACTGAAACGCCGTAATAGATAACGATGTTGGTTTCAAGCGGAACCCAACACCGCTTCTGTATGAGTCTCGCTGCAGAAGGCGATCAATGCCCGCGATGCTTCTGCTTGCGCTTCAGCTTTCGCTGCTCGAAGCGCGCCTCCGCCTCATCCGCGCGGCGTTGGCTTCTTGCGCGGGCTGACTCCCGTTTCATTGTCTCCCGCTGACTCGCGAGCACCTGCTGCGCCCTGGTGCCCATCGCCGGCTGCTTAAGGGCCTTCGACGCCTCGCGGGCGCGGCGCTTGGGGTTCCTCGCGGGCTTGCTCGCCTCGGCGGGATCGTCACCGAAGAACGCGAGCTCCGCCCATTTGCTTGTAACGAATCGCAGGATTTCCTCATCGGACGGTTCCGCGCCGAAGACGATGCGGGCGGCGCCGTATCTGCCGTCCTCGACATGCTCCGCCAGCCCGACCCAGAATTGGCCGTCGTGATATACGGTCAGGGTGGATGACACGCTGATCTGCATGGTTGGTTCCTCCTTTATGTAGATGACCATGCAGAGAAGGGACAACCAAGGAGGCAGGTTACTGATGCGGACTCCCGCACGCCCACGACTACCCGACGGGGACTGTGTTTTCATCTCTGGTGCCCGCATTGTAGCACGCGCGGATTTACGATGTTGATCGCCGGCGCCTAGGCGGAGATGAAGGCGGTTCGATCTAGGTCAAGCCGGTCGCTCGTTCATGAAGCGGCCGATTCCCTGAAAATAAAAGGCGCCCAGGAGGACACCTACAGGCTATCTTCGAAATACTTGGTTTGGGGCAGACGGAGGAAAAAATAGGGCAGAATCGCTCTCACGATCCCGCCCCGCAAACCCGAGGGTTTCTAACTGGCTCCATTATTCCGGGCTTCTCAGTTCTGTCATTGACCCAGGTATCACCCGTCTCCTATAGCGAGTGAATATAAAAATAGGGCAGAGTCGCTTGCGCAAGTCCGCCCCTAAAACCGTGAAGGTTTTGCTATCTGCAGGCTATTCTACCAACCCGAGCGATTCTGTCAACCTGCGAAGGAACTCGAGCGCGGAGCGAGCTGCGGCGTCGGGCCCCTTGTCGGGCAGCGCCTCGGTTTCTCCGTCGGCCCTGGCGAACATCTCGGCGAGCTCGGATGCGGCGCGCGAGCGCGAGGAGCCCTCGGGTACCAAGCCGGAGTGCGCCACGAGCACGGTCGCGACCTCCTGCATGGCCGTATTCCCCATCCACTTCCTCCTGGTCGCCTTGGGGATTCCCACGGCGGCGACCCTTCGGGAGACGCCACTGGACGCCGAGCCCCGGGCGGCGCCCCTCTCGGCGAAGCAGTTGATCAGGCACGAGCCGTGCGCGGCGCAGTTGCGGACGGACTTCACGCGCTTGAGGTCGTAGTGGGAGGCCTCGAAGCGCCTGTCGCCCCATCGCCTGGCGCAGAAGCGCACGAAGTCGATGAGGGTGCCGAACGAGGTGAGCTCAAGGAAGGCCCAGGCAGGCATGTCGCCGGAGTACTTCGCGTAGAGGCTCGAGCTGTAGGGGCTGCGGCCGCTCATCTTGAGCTCGCGCAGGCGGTACTCCCTGTTTGCAGTGGTAAGCGATGCCATGTAGTCGGCCACGATGGCGTAGCCATCCTCTCCACGGTCCTCCATCTCGCGAAGCAGTGTCACCTTCTGGAAGTGCTCGATGTCGAGCGTCATGCCGAGCAGGGCGTGGCGTAGCTCCTGGTCGAGCGCCGCGAGCAGGCATAGCTGGCCGAAGTCGAGGTCTACGTAGCGGCCGTCGCGCGGGCCTCCCTCGTATTTCGAGAAGAGTTTGCGATAGGATGCGAGCTTGAAGAAGTTGCACTTGTCGCGCAGGTAGTCCTCGGCCTCTTCCTCGGAACACAGCTCGAAGGCTACGCCCTTCTGCTTGAGGTGCTCTATCTGCTGCTCGATCGTGAGGATCGGCTTCCTATCGTGGGGTTCGGCCATGCTCGTTCTCCTGTCATAAAAAGTATTGCCTATTTTACCAGCATGTTCTCGACATTCGGTGAAGGCCTCATCGTCGACTCATGGGCAAGCCGCCTGATACGACTCCCTTTCCCTGCCAGCAGCGCAGTCGCCTGACCTGCGGCTTTGGAATCGCGTTGGAAGCCGCCCTCGATCAATCATTTGCAGTTGTTGCGAGTGGCTTGTGCGTGATGCTGCGGTTGAGTTCCAGAAACGGGCGATTCCGCCCAATCGGGCATCCGAATCACGGCCGGAAGCTCCTTTGGGACAAAACAAAAACTCAAAGCCCTGAGTTTGAAAAAAGTTTTTGAAGTTGTCCCAGCTTTTGTCCCCGAAGCCGACGAGACGCGACATCGCGTCATTCGGCGGCACGCGTTCCGTGTCGATGCCGAAAACTGGGTGCAACTGGAATGACGGGACGACAGAACCAAAGCCACCAGCGAAATAGTGGGAATAACAGCCCTCGAACCCTTTGGTTCGAGGGCTTTCTGTTTGCATCTCTACCTGGGAAAACGACCCAATTATTCCCGTGTGTCCCTACTGGGCGGTACAACGGAGTACTCGGCGGTACGGGAATAATTAGGCCCTGCGGGAATAATTCACAATTCGGGTCCCCCGAAGGCCGATTTCGAGCGGATGAAACTGACTTGAAACTGCGAGGCGGATTCAAGCCCTCTTCAATTGCATTCGCCCAGGTCAACAAATGGGAATAAAGAAATGCGAAAATCGGTTTCCGCAGTTTCAGTGACCCCGAATGCCGCCGAATAACGCCGTGTATTCTGAGCGTATTGCTTGCATTGTTGCATTATTTTCCACAATGCAAGCATGGAATAAATCGAAGTCATACGAGCCACCAACGACATCGCCTCTTCCCAAAGGGGGCTCTTCACATCTGTGCAGGCGAAGGTGCTCGGCGTCGAGCGGTACGCGCTCTCGAGGCGGGAAGGGCTCGGCAACATAGAGAGGCTCGCGAAGGGCGTCTACCGCATGGGCGGCTCGCCGAGCACGCGGGAGGAGGACGTCCTCGCGGCCTGACTGTCGATCGACCCGGGGAGGCGCCCCGTCGCCATGGGGGCGACGGCTGCATGGCTCTACGGCATCGGCGAGGTCAGCCCCTCGCCCTACGAGTTCTGCACGCCCGAGAGAAAGCAGACTAAGCGCCCGAACCTGATTCATCAGGAAGCGCCGCCTCGACCCGAAAGACGTGGCGATCGTCTCGGACATCCCGGCGACGAGGCCCTGGCTCACGGTGGTGGACCTGATAGACTCCGGGGAGGAACTGAGCCTGGTCGCGAACGTGCTCGCGGACGCGCTCGAAAGGGGCCTCGTCGAAGACGAGGGCGCGCTGAGGGAGAAAATCGACGCCGGGGGGCAAAAGCCGGGATGCCGGCGGGGGCCAGCCTGTACGATTCGGTAGCTAGGAGGCGGGAAGAATGACGTACGAGAACGGCGGTCAGCTCGACAGGGCCCTGAAGAGGGCCGTTCGCGACAGGGGCGGTGACCCCGGGGACGGCTGTCGTCGGGCTTTGCGCGACCGGTTCCTGCGCAGGGTGTTCAGCAACCCCGACGGCCGGTTTATCCTCAAGGGCGGAAGCGGGCTGCTCGCGCGCATCCCCGACGGCCGCGTCACGCGCGACATCGACTTCGCGACGGCATCTGTGTTTGATAGCGTTCAATTTACGGGTTGGGGCTGCGGTGGAAATCCTGGACCAAAAGAGGACCAGGATTTCCACCGCAGCCCCAACCCGAAAATCAGGCTTGACTAAACACAGACGGTCTGCTGCGCGAGTACTTCCCGAAGGGGACCGGCTTCTCTGCGGTCTCGGACGAGGAGGTCGAGCGGGTGTACGATGCCATCAACCGCAGGCCCCACAAGCGCCTGGGGTTCAGGACGCCCTACGAGGTCCACTACTCAGGGGTGTTGCAGTTGCTCTGAGAATTCAAGCTCGAAAAGGCGCAAGCAAAGGTATCTTGACTACGCTCTAAAGCGTGGCGTGAAGTCCGGCATCGTTGACGCGCTGAGGCTTCAGGGAATTGCCGCGAGCGAGGTTGATGCAGTTTCTGTTGTGGTTGACGAGCATTCGACTTCGATCGACGGAAAGTACAACCTGGCAGAATCGGTTGATGAGGAGCTGCGCTGCGGCATGTTCAACCCAACGTGGCAGACCTCCTACCCTCCTGTATTTAGCGACTGGCTGCCCAAGATTCCAGTCTCCTATGTCGACTCCTCCAAGGTGGCTATGGTGAGGGCGGCTGACGTGACGGCGAACTGGGCATTTATGGCCGAGCGCGACAAAGAGACATATCCGCGAGCCTACGAGATGCTATCAAAGGCGACGGTCCTCGGGCTTCTGTAGCGTTGGACATGTAACTATCTGTCTTTTCAAAAGCCGTGAAGATCTTGGTGGATGATAAATTGCGATTTGTCCGCCTCGGCAGCGAAGTCGGCGAACTCCTGTTGGAGGGACAACGGGGGAATTGCAATGGGAATAGCGGCCAAGTCTGCTGCGCTGATATTTGCCTGATGGACACTTCCCTTCGCTATATTACGAAGGACTCGCTTTCCTTCCTTTGAATTCAGGTAACCAGATACATATTCGGCAGAGCTGTGGTCAGCGAACCTTACGCACACGATGTACCCAGCAATAACCATGGTCTCTGACTGATGAAAAACGCAAGTTTTCCCAACCTTGTCAATGCTGTTGGTTCGATTAAAAAGCATATCGCCATAGCGGACGGTAGCATTTTCGAGAGCTTGGCCCTTTAGGGTGATTCGCTTTGTATCGGTTAGGTCAAGGATGCCGTCGTCGGTGATATTGTTCATTCGGATGTAGACATAATCGCCATCGGCGCCGGCTTTTGCTGAAGTGCCGTAGTGCATTTCTATGCTGTAGTTGCCGATTGTTTCGATTGGCCATGATGCGTGTGTCTTGGTTCTAAACATCTCGACAAACCGTGATTTGACTTAACAGATATACCTTCTATGAGAGTCCCTTACGTTGTCCTGATCGACCATTGCGTACATCAACGTTGTATCAATCTTTTGATGGCCAAGCAGCTTCTGCACCTGCTCGATGGGCATTCCTTTTCCAATTGCTTTGGTGGCCAGCGTTCTCCTGAACTTATGTGGGTGGACGTGTTTGACGCCTGCTTTTGTTCCCAAGGAGCGAAGGCGGAGCTCGACTCCGCTTACTTGCAGCCTAGAACTCGGCTTTGTGAGACTACAGAATAGCGCGGCGACGTTATCGCTGCGTTCTTGCAGGTAGTTGTTTAGGTGCAGCTTTGTAGTCGCATCAAAATAGACGACTCTCTCTTTGTTGCCCTTTCCGAGTACAATGCACTCTCGCCGATTTAGATCAACGTCTTCTCGATTGAGCGAGACGAGTTCGCCTATTCTCATCCCTGTTGAACTAAGAAGGTTGATGATTGCCAGATCCCTCTTGCAAGAACAGGCGTCTGTGAGGGCTATAAGTTCTTCATCAGAATATACGGACTTGACCGTTCTCTTTGAGCGAATCTTTTTAATGCGTCGTGCAGGGCTTTTGAGTATATGGTTCTCGTCTTCAAGCCAAGAGAAGAATGACGACAGGATGCGCCTGACGTTGTCGACGGTGATGCTCCCTGCGTTATTACCCATGGGATATTCGCTCAGGTATGTTCGTAAGTCATCTGAACTAATCCGGACAATTGGTTTTTTGATTGCTTCGAGCGCCCTTGTAAGTGTGGCCTTGTAGTACCTGATGGTCTTAGGCGAGCATCCCTCGATGGTTTTGGCTGCGAGGAATCGCTCCATGTACTTTGAGGCCTCGTCTTCGACATTGCTGAGCGCGTTCACTTCAAGTTCGATGCCCCTGAGTTCGCTCATAAGGACGCTCTCGAGATACGAAAGCACTTCGCCGCTAACGAGTGCCTGCATTTTTGTGAGAACCGCGTTTGCTATTTCGATCGTCGTGTGCATCAGTTCCTCCCATCCCGATATGGATGGGAGGAACGTATCACGCGAGGAATCGGTCTAGAAGGGCGTCGCGCTCTGCGGAAAGGGCGTCGACCTCTTGCTCGAGTGCAAATTGCGATTTGTCGACCTGAGCGACGAAAGAGGCGAACTCTTGCTGAAGCTCAAGGGGAGGCAAGGGAACCGTCATTCTCTTTAGAGCTTCTTTGGTAATTGCCTCCCTTGTTGCTCCAGCCGCTCTTGAGCCGTTTAGCAGGAGTCTCTGATACGAATCGCTGATCAGCACCGTGTTCAATAGCACCGGCAGCATCCGTTTTTGGTCGACTCTGACAATTGAGACATGCTGATTAACACGTCCACCAGCCAATTCATCTGGCAAAAGACATGAACGAGCAACCGAAGCGCCAGTAATATTCAGAAGCACGTCACCCTTCATCAGCGTGACGCCTTCTAGTTTTGCGGCTTGTTCATCATCAATACAAGCAAGGTCCTTCCACACGAAACGACCGTTGTGAACATTCGTACTTCTGACCAGCGGAACACCTTCGGCCTTGTATGCCGTTTTGCCACCTCGTGGCGTTGCTCCGGAACCCAACTTGGTACAGAGGTCTTCAAGCCTAACGAAAGGCCACTTTTTTACCATCGACCGGATCGCCAAATACCTCTACAAACCGTGATTTGACGCTCTCCTTGAGAGCGGCGATTTGCTGTCGTTTGCTATTGATTTCATCTGTTAAGCGATTGAAATCGTCGATGAGGGCTCTCTGCTCGGAGAGCGTCGGGACTGGGATGGGGTATTTGAGCAGCTCATCCTTGTCTCCGCGAGGCCTGCCGGTTCCCGTGAAGGTGGACATATCGTAGTCGAAGAAGTCCTTCTGCCACAGGAGCAGATGGAGAAACTCGGGCAATAGGCTGTCGGTATTTATGCTTCGGAATACCAAAACGTCCTTGGAGCACGCCCCATCGCGGTCTGCGAGCCAAATCTTCTGCAGATAGGGGCGAATATTGGAGACGAGCGTGTCTCCCTTCTTGTATGCGGTGCCAGCACTTGCCGGAAGCTCTCCACTATAGGTGGTTATGCCGCCACGGTCCTTGACCATGTTTTCCGTTGTTACGTAAGTGTCGGTGGTGATGGAACTCTGGGCCACGCTGTTGGTAACGTAGGATGTGATGTCTCTAAGCGTCTTGACTACGGTGCCCTGGGCGAACGAGCGGGGCTTGTAGAAAGAGCGGGGAATCGTAAGAGTCTCGTCGAACTTATCGGCATCAAAGTCAATGAAATCGGCGGTCTTGGCATAGTAGTAGTACTGGGCAAGGTCGCCGGGCTCAACCTGCTCGCCGGAGAACCATGCTCTGATGATGCCGCTTAGCGAGTTCGTGTCGTCCGATTCGTTGTCCGAATAGAGCACGCCCTCACCATCGATGGGCTGTATCCCCTCGTTGCCTTTGCGATTGCTCCATTTGTAGCCAAGGAAAGAGGCGATTTCCTTGGTCGTGTTAGGTGAGTTGATGATGAGCGTCTGTTCACCGCAGACGAGACCCCAAACGCGCAGGCGTTTGCGCTCTTCCTTGTGCGCATGGCGATAGAACAGCTCGTTCTCTGCTTTGAGCCGTGAGTTCTTGTCGGCCGCCTTCCAAGTCTTGCTCTTCCGAAGGGTCTTGAGCTCCTTCGATGATTCGAAAAGATGGCAATAAACGCTGAAGTGGCGAGTGTTTGCCCATTCGTTCCAGTTAGCCTCTCCTGCGAGAAAAGCCCGGTAAGTATCTCCGTCTACATTAATTGTGCCGAGATAAGCGTTGAAAGCGCTTTCGTCTCTCCAGCCAGTGAGCTTCCTGCGCTCAAAAACAGCGTCAACGAAATCAAGTGCGTTCGCATTGCGGGGCGGGATCTCGTCAAAGCGACGTAGGAACATAATTGCGACGTTTGTTCCTGTGGCCGCGAATGTGCCTGATCCAAACCTGGCGATGGAGACGATCTCGAAGGAGCTCAAAAGCACATCGCGTGCGGCCATGAAACTCGAGCTCGTGCTCTTGTCGAGGATCGAGGTGGGGAGGACGATGGCGGCGTAGCCTCCGGGCCGAACAAGCTGTGCCGCACGCTCGACAAAGAGGGTCTCGATTTCCGAGCCGCTATCGCTGATGGTTTCCAGCACTTTGAGTTCGTTGTTGTGAAGCTTGAGATGCGGTTTGAAGGCCGCTACAGAGTACGGGGGATTGGCGACAAGAATGTCGAAGCGTCCCCTGTCGGTTCGGCTGTCGATTCCCTTGTCGGGATAATTTTCAAGTCCGTCGCCGAAGACCACGTTGCTCTGCCCTGCGCCATGCATGTAGGACGAGACCTTGGAAACGCGAGCGAGTCGATAGTCCTTCTCGATGCCGACGAGATTGTCTCTGACCCAGTCGGCGTCTCCGAGGTCATCCTCTATGGTCGGATCATATTGGCATGCGGCGTCGGAGATTTCTTCGAATCCTTCTGTGAGAAAGTGCCCCGCGCCACAGGCGTAATCGATAACGCGTGGATAGTGCACGGCACCAGCCTCGTCCTGCACGATGCTGTCGAGTGGGAGTGACTTCCAAATAAAACGGGTGATGGGCACAGGTGTGAAGAATTGGCCCTCGTTTTGCTTAAAGCCCTGATTAAGGAGCTGTTCGAAGAGGTCGCCCAAGAATTGAATGTCTTGAGTTCCTACGATGCGATACGGCTGTAGAAGTTGCACCGTCTCTACGAGTACCTTGCCGTTCTGAAGAAAGAGTTCCTCGTTGTGGACGTCTTTGAACGCAAAGTCATTGTTGGTATAGAACTTGAGCTTGCGCAGCGTGCCGTTCAGCTCCTCGATGAGCTTCTTGCGGTGCTGGCCCGTATAGTTGCTTATGAGGTTTTCGGCGTAGTCGTTGGGAACGTACAGGACCTCTTCCCGCATGAGCTTTCTCATGCCGTCTGAGTGGAGTCTCTGGAGCCTGTCCTGGAGCGTTTCGTAGGTGTCGCGTCCTTGGCGGTATTGGAACTCAATCTCCTGGGTTGGCATTTTCGAGAGCTCGTCTTGGAGCTTCGCGATAAAGAGCGCGATAAGGCGATTGAAGGCGTTCTCTTTATCGGAGACGTTGTTGTGGCGGAGGATTTCCTCGAAGCGGTTGACGATGCTGTCTTCGGCCCTGAAGTCGACAAGGTCCTTCTTGAGAAGGGGAGGAACCATCGGGTGGTATGCCGTCGACCTATCGCCAAAGAGGATGTTTCCCTCGACTTGTTGGTTGTACGTTTCCGTCCAAACTTGATGGAGCTGTTCCACTGTATGGGCGTCGCGGTAGAGCGCAATGGTGTCATCGCGTTTGGCGAGCGCGATGAAGTTCTCGTCATCGCTGCAGTTAATTGAAACCTGGTCTGGCACGATTTCGTTGTTGATGAAATCGCATGCAAAGAGTACCAACCAGCGAGTCGCGCGCTCTTGTTGCCAATAGGAGAGGAGTTGCCCTCCGTCTGACTGCATGTTCTTGAATTCGTTTTTGAACTCGGTTCCAGGGGTCTTGCATTCGACGATTGCGAGTGTGTCGCCCCTCTCGTCATTAATGCAGATATCAGCGCGGCCGCTCTTTTGTTCGTGCCCAAGGGCCCATTCGCGCTCCAGCTCAAGTGATTCGGGGCGATATCCTTTGTCGAGGAGCATGGTTACGCAGGCGAGTACGACGAAGTTCTCGTTATCGGAAAAGTTACAAGTTGTGTCTTTGTTGACTTTGAACCCCAGGTCTTTCGGGTAGCCGATGCGTTTCTTGGAAAAATCGACCGTGATTTGCGCGCTGGTCTCTTCCCAGGATTTCTGATAAACGGTGCCGTCGCCCGAGGGCTCGTAGCACAGAGCCCTAAGTGCGTCGCGAAGATTGTCCAGAGTAATCATCTAATGTCTCCGTAGCTGCGAGGTGAAAACACAATTCGCTAATTTTATCGCAGAGGGCGCCGTAAGAACGTAGTGTGATTGGCGGTGCTGCTGCTTGCCAGGGCATTTGATTGGATGATGACGCGCACGGGGCGGGATTCGCCAGTCCGCTAAGCCACGCTGGCAACAGTAGCGTACCAGGCGGTTGCTTGCAGAGATCCTCACGCGCGCCGTGCTTGAACCACTGGAGGTACGTGTTTCTCGTCGTGCGTCCATCGGTGACCGATCCGCCTTTTACTAAACAAGTTTATCGAGCGCGCGAAGCGATTGAGCCAATGGCGAAGCTCCAACTTATTCGTCAACTCATGGGCAAGCCACCCGAGACTACTCATTTCTCCTACTAGCAATGAAGGTCTGCGACCTGCAGTTTTGCAAACTGCTTGAAAGCCACCCGATGAGATACCCCCGATTTCCACTTGGAATCGGGGGTATTTTTATTTACAGGCTTTAGCCTGTGCGGGGCGCGCAGCGCGCCGCATCAGAAACCACCCGCTATGCGGGTGGGGCCAAACGGCTTTACAAAGCCGCCCCCTCGCCGGACACTTGCGATTGTTCAGGCCGCAAGGAATCCGAGTCGAGAGGGCGGTGGTGGCGTATGGCCCAGAAGGCCTACGGCCCGTCGCACACGAAGTGGACGT
>ENA-OQHD01000005-OQHD01000005.1-human-gut-metagenome-genome-assembly--contig:-NODE-5-length-141635-cov-19.243393_pt1 | contig 141635 bp, 110 predicted proteins | sample MGYA00242560_ERZ504711 | MGnify/ENA primary metagenome ERZ504711 (study PRJEB26092, sample SAMD00036198) | human gut metagenome | host: Homo sapiens | study: EMG produced TPA metagenomics assembly of...
CACTGAATGTGTCCATCCTCGCAGTATCCGGTTCTCAAGGTGCACGCCTGCGCTGGTTCCCGGTCCGACCGGGCCGCGCGGCAAGGAGATATATTGCCAGACCGGAGGGGCGCCGGGGGCGGGAATCGCGCACTCCATATTTTGTTCACAAATGAATAGGTCCCTCAGTCGCATCACTGAGGTTAAAACTGAAGCATTGGCTTCTGATATTGGCGATGACCAGCTGGTTTATAGGTGTTAAGGCATCGGTCATCTCTGGAGCGCCACTTTACGCCAAAAGCATCAGCCATTTGTTTCCCGTCGGTAAAAGGCAGGTTTTGTTCGCCAAGCGTTCTTATATATAGAGAAGTTCGGGTTCGAACCCGTGCACCGGCAACAAAAAAGCGACCAGCCGGAGCCGATCGCTTTCTATTCTATGCTGGATCATCCAGAGGGCGCTTCCGAACTCATTTTCTCGCTGCCATTCATGCTTTCGAAGCATCGTTCGACCTCCACAGCCTCATGTTTTGAGGATCTGCCGTGTTTATCACTGTTATTAATGAGTGTGTGGAAGTGATCCTCATACAGATACGTGCGATCCGCCAGAGAACTGAGAAGCATCTCTCTGCAGCCCTCGTTGCCTATCCTCGCATCTCTCAGGTCTTCCGGAAATTCACAAGCAGTCTTAGGGTCAATTTGTTTCCGTTTTCAGAGACTTGTTTGAGAGTTTTTAAAGACAGTTCAAAACAATAAGTGAGACACCATAAAGCAGAGCAAGATGTGCCGGATAGAAAATGTAGAAGAAATATTTGAGCTTCAGCCCTCGCTTACCATTATAAAGATTGATAAGCAGCAACGAAACGACCGCGGCAGCAACATCAGGATTAAATACACTAGCTGTAGCAAACTCAAATCCGCCGCCAACTATATGGCATGACGAAAGGAGCACTGCACATACTGCAGCAAAGAACATCTTGGCCTTGCTGTCGTGGAATAAATAGAATGCAGCCACAAGCATAATGCCATACACACCGCCATCTAGTTTAGTGTATTCAGCTGCCAGTGCTGTCAAAACAATCAGAGCAGTTTCTGCGATGTATCTTTTCCGTTTTGAAAGACTTTGTATCTTTTCCAGAACAATCAAAAAGACCAAGGAAAGCAGGAGCTCACACATAACATTTTGTTGCCGAAGGTCAAATAGTTGCCCGGTTTGGACGAAATCGTATATGGGCTCCGCAATGATTGCGAAGACAAGCATATTTCGCAGGTACTTCTTTAAGTCATGAGTATGCAAAAATCCCTCAACCATCAAAAAGCAAAATAAGGGAAATGCAATTCTGCCAAGAACATGAAGCACATCCGAAGCCTCGCTTAGAATCGCCCACTGTTCGTCTGATATCTGACTGTACGATGCGTGAGTCATGATTCCATTGGTCAGGACGATCCTGCTTACATGATCGAGAACCATCGAAATGGCTGCTATTATCTTTAATGTGCTGCCGCTAATTCCGTATCTATTTGTTTTCATTTCGTATTCCTTACTTTGGGTGGGCCGTCAGGGGTTCAGCCTGCTCCGCAGGCGGCCGCTGCGGCGCTTCGCGCCTTGCGCGCTGCGCTGGCAAACGCTCACGCGTTTACTCAGCTCCGCGCCCTTTCGGGTTCGAACCCGCGTCGCGGCAACAAAAAAGCGGCCGGCATCCGCCAGTCGCTTTTCCATTCTATGGTGGGCCGTCAGGGGTTCGAACCCTGGACCTTGGGATTAAAAGTCCCCTGCTCTGCCAGCTGAGCTAACGGCCCGCGGGTGGCATTGTACCACGGTCTGGGACTATTCCCAACTCCATTGGCCGTTCTGGAAAATCACAACTTCACGTCCATCAGGCGTAATGCCTGTAATATCGATATCGTCCGTGCCGATCATAAAATCGACGTGCGTGCTCGAGACGTTTACGCCATGCTCCAGGAGCTCCTCCTTGGACATGTCATACCCACCCTCGATGCATTCGGGGAAACCGACACCTAGCGCGAGATGGCAGCTAGCGTTCTCATCATAGAGCGTGTCATAGAACAGAACGCCACTTTCACGGATCGGCGTGTTCTTGGAGATAAGCGCGATCTCACCCAGATGAGCGGCACCTTCATCGGTGTCAATAATGCTCGCAAGCGTCGCCTTACCCACGCGGGCATCGTAGTCCACTACGCGGCCCGCCTCGAACTTAATCCAAAAATCGTCAACCTTGTTACCGTGGTGAATGAGCGGCATAGCCGAATACACGATACCGTCGGCACGCATACGATCAGGCGAGGTGAAGACTTCCTCGGTGGGAATGTTGGGGAAGAAGGGGTGCCCATCGGGCGTCTTGCCCTTGCCGCCGGCCCACTCGTGACCTTTCGTCATGCCAATCGTCAGATCGGTTCCATTTGCCGAGGTGTAATGCAGGTAGTCGAAACGATTGTCGTTCAGGAAACGCAGGTTCTTTTCGAATGCGGCGTCATGGAGTTCCCAGTCGCTCTCCGGGTCCTGGCCATCGGCGCGAGCGGTGTGCAGAATCGCATTCCACAGCTTATAGATTGCAACCTCATCGGCGTCTCCCGGGAACACCTCGCGCGCCCAGGCAACGACCGGCGCGCCGGCGATGCACCACGGGTTGATGTTGTAGTCCAGTCCGCGGCGGAAGACCTTGCACTGCGTGTTCCTTGCCTTAGAAGCTGCAGCAGGCTTAGCGGGATCGATGCCCTTAAGGGCGGCAGGGTCCGCACCCTCGATAAAGATAAAGCAGGCACCATCCTGGGCCAGGGAATCAAGCTGCAGGCGCTTCCACTCGGGCGTCTGCTCAAAATAGCTTTTCTCGACATGCTCGTACGTGAGCCTCGTCACGGCGTCATCGGCCCAAATAACCGTCACGTGACCGGCACCGGAGGCATAGGCCTCCGCGACCACCACGCGCGCAAACGGCGCGCACTCGACCGGAGACTGAACGACAACCTCCTGGCCGGGCTTGACGTTTACGCCCTTGCGGACAACCAGGCGCGCATAGTTTTTAATCTTGGGCTCTAGGGCCTTCATGCCCTCCAGAGCCTCTTCGACCGTCAGGGCAGCTCGAATCATGTGCCACTCCATCTATCTATAGAACAGTAAAAAGGCGCGCCGCAAAAACGACGCGCCTTATATCTTAGCGATAAGTATGCATGCAAACGCTACTTCTTCTTAGAGTCCTTCTTGTCCTCCTCGGCAGCCGAGCGCTCGATAAGGGCGTTGAGCTTGTTCTCGGACATGCCCTCGGCCTGCGTGCGGTACATGTTGCGCAGGGGACGAATACGAACAAAGTCGTAGATAAAGTCACCCAAAATGACGATGTAAGACAAAACGATGCCGACCATCTGGACAGGGCTGGACACCATGCCAGCGGGAGCGAAGTACAGCGAAGCCCAAATGGCCACGACGAGCACCATGCCGATAGCGAGCACGGCCCACCAGATGCGGCGGCGCTTGGTGTAGTCCTCATCCTGCTTGAGAAGGATATTCGACACCGTGTAGATGCGATCCTCCTTGGCGCGCTGCTTAGCCTTGCGGGCGCGCTTCTCCTCTTTAGAGAGGCCCTCGAGGTTCTCGCCCTTCTCGAGCTCTTTGCGGCGTGCCTTAGACGAAGCCGGCACGACGCGGACAGAGCTCGCTGCCTGACGGGCGGGCTTGGCGGATGCGGCGGACTTGCGCGCAACCCCGGTAACCTCGTGGGATTGCGTGCGCTTGTTCGTGGCGCTACGGGTACTCACTTATGCGTTCTCCTTCATGCTTGTGAACTGGGAGCCCGTGATGATCTGGAAGGCCTCGCGATAGCGCTCGGACGTGCCATCGATGACCTCGGCGGGCAGGTGCGGGGTCTCCCCCGTCATATCCCAGTTGGCTTTGAGCCAATTGCGGACGAATTGCTTGTCGTAGCTGGGCTGAATCTTGCCCTCCTCGTAGCTGGCGGCAGGCCAGAAACGGCTGGAGTCGGGCGTGAGGCACTCGTCGATCAGCGTGACCTTGCCATCGATGACACCAAACTCGAACTTGGTGTCGGCAATGATGATGCCACGGGTCGCTGCATACTCGGCGGCAGCCTTGTAGATCTTGAGGGAAAGGTCGCGAATCTGCGTGGCGATGTCCTCGCCCACGATCTCGCAGCAACGCTCGAACGAGATGTTCTCGTCGTGGTCACCGATCTCGGCCTTCGTGGACGGCGTAAACAGCGGCTCGGGAAGCTTGGAAGCCTCGGTCAGGCCCTCAGGCAGCTGGATGCCGCAGACGGTGCCGTTCTCGTCGTAGGTCTTCTTGCCCGAACCGGTCAGATAGCCGCGGACGATGCACTCGATAGGAATCGTCTGGGCCTTCTTAACCAGCATGGCGCGGCCGGCGAGGTAGTCACGATACTCAGCAAACTCCTCAGGGAAATCCGCCGGGTCGATGGAAACGAGGTGGTTGGGAACGATGTCGGCAAACTTATCGAACCAGAATGCCGAGATGCGGTTGAGCACCTCTCCCTTAAACGGAATCTCGTCGGGAAGAATGAAGTCGAACGCAGAAATGCGGTCGGTGGCGACCATCAGCAGGTTTTCACCGGCATCGTAGATATCACGAACCTTGCCACGGGAATCCGGACGACGCTCCATCGTTGTCACGTGAGTCACTCCTTACCAAAATACGACAGTAATGCGGGTTCTTTCCCGCACGTTTTCGCAAACTCGGAGCGGCAGGGACGAAACCCCTCCTTCACCGAATAGCGAAAAGCTAGTGCTCCATTGTAGTAGATGCCGCGTCCGCCGTGTGCTCGCGAGGCAGATGAATCGTAAAAGTCGTACCCTTTCCAAGCTCCGACTCCACGGATATGTAGCCGTGATGGCGCTCGACGATCTGTTTAGTCACGGCGAGGCCCACGCCCAGACCGCCCGCCTCACGGGCACGGCTGGCATCGGCGCGCCAAAAACGGCCGAAGATGCGCGACAAGTCATCCTTGGCAATACCGATGCCGGTATCAGAAACGGCGATGCTGACGTGTTTGCGGTCACTGAGCACCGACACCACGACCCAACCGCCCTCGGGGGTGTAGCGCATGGCGTTGCTCATGAGATTGATGACGCATTGTGTGATCATGTCGGGATCGGCTTCGACGACATCGTCGTGACCTTGGGTCTCGTCAGCAAAGCGCAAGCGCAGATCGCGGTCGACAAACAGGCGCTCCTGGGCATTGACGATGGAACGCACGAAAGGAACCATGTCCACCGGCTCAAGGTTGAGCGGAGCCGTGCTGTTTTCCATGCGCGACAGGTCGAGCATCTGCTGCACCAGACGAGCCAGGCGACGCGTCTCGGAAGCAACAGTCTCCAAGTGCTCATCGTCGGTAGGATATACGCCATCCTGCATGGCCTCGACCGTTGCGAGCATGGCCATAAGCGGAGTACGAAGTTCGTGAGCCACGTCCGAGGTCAAACGTTTCTCGTGTTTCATATCCTTCTCGAGCGAAGTGGCCATCTCATCGAATGTCTCGCCCAGTTGATCGATCTCGTCATCGCCGCGCAAGCCCGTACGAGCAGACAGATCGCCATCGCGAATTTGCTTGGCCGTGCTGGTAATACGGTGAATCGGCTTGGTGAGCATGCGCGACACGAGTGATCCGATAACGACCGAAATGCAAACTGCAACAACCGCAGCAAGGGCCATGGCGTTAAAGGTCTTCTCCCTAAACGCAGAATCTGCCTTGGTGAGCAAGGCATCGGAGCCGATGGCCCACAGCTTTACTTGTCCGACATGCTCGCCGGAAGACGTTATGATTTCGACGTTTGCAACGCTATCGGAGCCGGTGGGAGCCGACGAGACCGGACTATGCGATGCTTTTTTCCCGCTCGAGCTGCTCGACGCTGATTCGCTCTCGCGCACATCGGCGGTCGCGCTTGCCGAAGGCCATGAGTCGTCATAAACGACAACGCCTTTCTTGTTGACGACCTGCATACCCAAATCGTCGGATACCAAACTCGATGTCGCGACCGTACGTAGCTCGCCCGCAGTCCAATTGCCGTTTTCCTCATACGACGTCGCAAGCTTTTCGGCAGCGGAATTTGCGATTTCGACGATATTGGAGCGCGTGTAATCCGAAAAGACCGTGCCCCACACAACAGAGACCACGCCCACCAGCACCAATACCGTCATGAGCGATGTCAGAGCAAAAGCAAGTGCCATGCGCGAGGGATAGCTCATCGTTGGCCGTGAATCGGAACGAGGCGTGTTCCAACTAGCCTTGGAACCCGCCTCGCTCTCCTGCTTGTGCTTTTGTCCGATTTCAAAGCGCGCAGGTGTCATATGTGATTTCCCTATTTCTCGTCCGACTTATCGGTCTTGGCCGGAGCCTCGAAGCGATAGCCGACACCGTGGACGGTGTAGAGCCACTTGGGCTTCTTGGGATCATCGCCCAGCTTGGCGCGAAGGTTCTTCACGTGGCTATCGATGGTGCGCTCATAGCCCTCAAAGTCGTACCCAAGCACCTTCTCGACCAGCTCCATACGGTTGTAGACACGGCCGGGATGACGAGCAAGCGTGGTGAGCAGCTTGAACTCGGAAGCCGTCAGATCGACTTCCTTGCCTTCGACCAAGATCTTGTGGCCCGAGATATCGATGACCAGATCGCCGAAGTCGAGTACCTCGACGGCGGGCTCGTCGGCCTGGTGGGCACGACGGAACAGGGCGCGTACGCGGGCGACAAGCTCGCGCGGCGAGAACGGCTTAATCAGATAGTCGTCGGCGCCGAGCTCAAGACCGATAATACGGTCCTCGATCTCGCCCTTGGCAGTCAGCATGATGATAGGGACATCCGAGGTATCGCGAATGGTGCGGCAAACGCGCTCGCCGGGGATCTTGGGGAGCATAAGGTCGAGCACGACCAGGTCAAACTGATGCTTCTCGAACTCCTCGATCGCGGACTGGCCGTCGCCGACACCCACAACCCAGTAGCCTTCGCGCTCGAGATAGGCAGCGACGGCGTCACGGATTGCCTTCTCATCCTCGACCAGCAGAATCTTTTTTCGCATCTGAAGCCATAACACGGCCCCCCATGTCTCAATTAGCTAAGAACAAGCCCATTTTAACGCACCTGAGCCCGCCGGATGCCGCTATGACGCGGCAGCTCGGCGGGCGGTACTCACAATTACAACGCGTTTATTCCCCTGTTGGCGCCTTTTTAACCCCTCTAAGCTTAAAGAGAGAATAGGCGTGCAGTGACCGTCTCTGGTATACCCTGGCTGTTGCGCACCGTGGCGTACGTAAGGAATGAGTCCGATTTTCCCGCCGTAGCTGGATAATCGCCATATTCCAAAGCGCGGTCGGGCGACAACAGCGAGCCATAGGTCTTGGCAGAGGTGTCGATCAGGAAATGCGACGCCTGTACCTTAACGAGATATTTATTCTTCTTGCCGGCAGCACATGCGAGCGGCTCGCGGGACAGAAAGAGGTATGGCCCTCCCTCATTACCGATATACGTGCCTATGTTGGCCCAGGCTGCCCACGTCACTATAGGTCGCCTCGATAGAAAACACGAAGGTATCGCCCATATATACGGCCTCGAAAGGCGAGACTGACGAGGGAAGGACTAGCTGGGCACGTTTGGTGTTGTTGCCATCGGTCAGATCGATTGCCGTTATGCCATAGTAGACGCCTTCGTCGTTGCGGACACGCGGCGAGATGGTCAAAATGCCGTCGCTCGCGCGCGGGGCCGATGCAAAGCGGCCCATCGATTTTCCAAATTACCTCGGCCTTGGATTCATCAAGCGAGCGACGATAGCAAAACGAATCACTACTCGTTTTATTGCCGCCTGCCGAAGGCATTTTATACCAGATGACCGATGACCCGAACGCCGTAAACAGGGGCGGATCATAGTCCTTGCCACCTCGATCGAGCTCAGCCACGTCGCCAGAGAGCGAAGCGCCCGACAGATTTTGAGCGTAGAGCTTCCACGATGAATTGGCAAAGTTCATCTCAACCCACGCAAACACGCCATCGCCGGCACGGACATCGTAAAAAGCATATCCCGTGCCCTCGATAGGATCCTCGATTAATGTGGTAAGCGAGCCATCGCCCAGGTTGAGCACACCAAGCGTATTGGCATGCAGAGCAGAAGCAGGCGCCATCATCGCGGCGGCGTAGTCGCCATCGCAGTAGTACAGCAGCGTGCCCAGCGGCAGCGTCCACGACGCCGCCGGCTCAAGATCGATATCAACAGCTTCGTACTCATCAGTGATCGAGACAATCTTCGAATCGTCCTTGATAACCTGCGGCTCGCCGGCGGCATCGTCGCTGGTGCCCGTTTTTTTGCGAGCAACCGGCAAGCACCGTGGCAGCGCCCGCGGCAGCACCGCCGAGCACAAAGCCACGGCGCGATATTCCATTCTTGATGTGGTCGGCGATACCCATTAGGCGATCTCGGCGCGAGCGGCCTCGATAGCGCGCGTAAGCTGATCGGCGCAAGAGGTCTTTTTCATACCGCAGGTATTACCGGCGAGAACCTCGATTACGCGATCGGCAGGAGCACCCTCGACTAACTTGGAGATTGCCTTGAGATTGCCGTCACAGCCGCCGGTAAACTCAACGCCCAGCACCTTGCTGCCATCGTCAGAGAGATTGAGGTGAATATTGCGAGAGCATACACCCTGCGGCTTGTAGTCAAAACTAATCATTGAGATCCCCTCTCAGAAAGAAATTTCAGACGTCTATTATCCCCGCCTGGGCCGACTTATTATCGCAAGCACCGATTCAACATCCTACGATGCATGGACTCGCGGGGGCAAGATTAGCAGTCCGCACCCCGCGCGTGGACCGTGCGCTTCTCCCGATACATATTGTGGTCGGCGACACGATATACATCGGCCAGCGTATTTCCAGCCGTCTCGACGGTCGCCACGCCAATCGATGCGCTGACCGTCAGGGCCTCATCGCTTACCGCGGCAAGACCGAGACGAAGATCCTGTTCCAGCCCGAGCGCAGACTCGTTGTCAGTATGGGGGCAAACCAGCAAAAACTCGTCGCCGCCAAGGCGCATCGGCAGATAATCCGCACCAGCCACCCGCCGCAGCACGGACGCCGTCCGTCGCAGCAGTTCATCCCCCATCTCGTGACCATAGATGTCGTTGGTCCGCTTGAGATAATTGCAGTCCAACATAATCACGCTCACGGGCAAGTCCTCGTTTACCAGGCTATCTCCGCGCGATTCAAGATAGTTGCGGTTGCGAAGCCCCGTCAGTTTGTCTTGATATGACAGCTCCTCGGCATGCTTGACCATCGATATGTTGTGCGTCGCCACGACGACCGACTCCAGCCGGCCTTGCTCATCGCGATGCTGGGGGACAACCTGTAGCGAGTACCAAGCGCCTCGACAATCTCGCACCTCGGCAGCCAAGTACGGTACGCCCTCCATACGTTCACGAAGCGAACTTATATCTACGAGTCCCACAACCGCTTCGCGGCTTTCGGGGCTCACGATATCCCGGCAGACCGTGTCCATAAAGTCATATGCCTCGCTGTGCTCGGCAAATATCTTCGCTATCGCCGGCGACATATTGATCCCCTCGATCTCGAGGGTGTCGAGATGCAAAAGGAAGGTCGAATCGTAGATGGCGCTTATGGCATTGATAATGCCGAGCTGTTTATCCTTTTCGACCAAATTGCGGTGGTCAACGATATTTCGAGCCAACAGCACCACGACCCAAAACGCAAGACACACCAAGACGCCGACGGCGACAAATGAAATCCTGTCAGACATGACCTCAGATTTGGGATATAGCGCAAACAGGCGGTAGTCCTTATATGCCGCACGCACGGCATACCATTCGTCTCCTCGATATTCGATGCGCGTCAGGCCGTCGTCTTTCCACTCAACTCCTACGCTGGTGAGGAGTCGGGCGAGCGACACGTCAGCATCGGCACTGTTGGATGAGACAATCTCCGCATCCTCCATAACAAGCACCGTGGGACCCTGGTGGAAGGTACTGTTCGAAAGCACGTCGGCTATGGCATATGAATAGTCGTCCGCCGTATCGGAAACAAGTGAGCGGTATGCCAGGGCAACGCCGTCGCCATACGGAACAGCACAGACGGCAAAAACGACACCACGGCGCTCATCGACAGTTGAGTAGGTCACTTTGGGACCTTGATACATCGATGCGACCGGCGAACAGGCCAACTCATCTCGCCACAACATGAGCGGATCGCGACCATCGATGTCGTAGTGGGCAGCCATATGGCCATCGGAGTCCATGACCATCAGCCCCGAAAGGTTCTCGGCATGGACAAATTGCTCGATAAGATCGTCGTTAACCTCAACGCGATCAGAGGACAGGAACGTCGCAAACGATTCGACCGCGGCGAGCAAATCGTGCGTCGCCTCGGTTTTTCTCCCCTGTTCGTAGCGGTCATATTTTTCGCAAGCGTTCTCCAAAAACACCATGGTTTCTTGGCCAAACCCAAGCGTTTTTTCGAGGCAGCGATGGGTTCCAACCGTATACAACAGGCCTAACAAGACGGCGCTGACAATAACGCTGGCAGCTATGACGTTCAGAGTCTTTCGACTCAAGCGGTGCTCATCAGTTGTCATGAATTTCCTCCTTGCCCGCCCGTCGTCGCTCCTGTCTTGTAATTGCCCACAATACGGTCAATCGTGCCATCTCGATCCATGTCGAACAGCGCGGTATTGAGATCCTTTACGACCGATCCTTCATAGCTGTCATCAAACGCGACGCCCAGGTCAACCGTCATAACATTGTCGGCAAACACACGGTAAACGCCGGGATACTGAGCAACGAGTCGGTCAAGCGACTGGACATCCGCCATCCAGCAGTCAACGTACCCTTTGACTAGAGCGGCTTTGCAGAGTTCGGCAGAGCCATATGATTTGATTTGAACGTCCGACGAGACCCCCAGATCCCCCGCAAGCAATCGGCGTTCACTCACCGAACCCGCAATCACCGCAATGGTCTTACTTCCATCGAGATGTGCCAAGGACTTGATGCCACTCGTTTTCTTGGCGGCAACCGAGACCGTCACGGTTAGATACGGCTCGGTCCAGTAATACTTATCCTCGCGATAACAGGGAGAATAGTCACACCACAGGCAATCGATATCACCGTTTTTGAGCAGCCGGTCGCGATCGTTCCAGTCAATATCGACAAACTGTGGCTTGAGCCCCGCACGCTTGCAGGCCTCGCGGGCGATGTCGATATCGATACCGGCGTAATCACCCGTGGTATCGACATACACATAGGGGTCGTTATCCGTAACGCCGATTTTGAGCACCGGGAGATCTCTATCGGCTTCATTCGAGGAGGAAGAACTGCTTCGAACGGTATACGTCAGGGCGCCCGCACAGACGGCAACAAGGAGTATGAGCGTAAACGAGACGATGGTGGCCCGCTTGATGCGTCTGGGCACGTGCCCCCTTTCATCGAAACAGCAGTCGGAGTTCATTTTATTACCCGGGCGCATATGCGACAGTAAAAAAATGCGCCTCGCCCAAGACGGGCAAGGCGCCAAAGGTTGAAATGCATCCGCAAGCGGTCGAATTAGGTTAACCCTACTCGAAGTTCAGCTGCTCCAGGCGATCGAAGACCGTATCGATGCGGGTGAGGAAGTCCCACGGATCAAAAATCTCGTCGAGCTTCTCCTGGCTGACGGTGCAGCGCGGATCGGCCTCGAGACGCTCCTTAAAGGTGGGGCCAGAGACACAATCCTGCACCTCGTGCCAGGTGGCCATGGCGTTCTCCTGCACAATGGCGTACGCATCCTCGCGGGTGATACCCGTATCGACGAGGGCAAGCAGGACCTTGGAGGAGAAGATGAGGCCGCGGGTCTTGTTGAGATTGGCCATCATGCGGGCCGGATACAGCTGCAGGCCGTCGATAACGCGAATGAGGCACTGGAACATATGGTCAAGCGCGATGAAGCTATCGGCCTGGGCGACACGCTCGGCGGAAGAGTGTGAAATGTCGCGCTCGTGCCACAGGGCGACGTTGTCGAAGGCGACCTGGGCGTTGGACTTCACGACGCGCGACAGACCGCAGACCTTCTCCATGGTGATGGGGTTGCGCTTGTGTGGCATGGCGGAGCTGCCCTTTTGGCCCTTGCGGAAGGGCTCCTCGGCCTCGAGTGTATCGGTCTTCTGCAGGTTGCGGACCTCGGTCGCGATGCGCTCGCAGGTGGCCGCCGTAGTGGCAAGCACGCCGGCAAGATAGGCGTGGTGATCGCGGCTGATGACCTGCGTGGACAGCGGGTCGTGAACCAGACCCAGGTGCTCACAGACGTACTCCTCGACGAACGGCTCGATGGAGCTGTAGGTGCCGACGGCACCGGAGATGGCACCGAAGGCAACGTTCTTGCGAGCATCCTCAAGACGATCAAGGTCGCGCTTGAGTTCCCATGCCCAAGAGCCAAACTTCATGCCGAAGGTCATCGGCTCAGCATGGATGCCATGGGTGCGGCCAGCGCAAAGCGTATTGCGCTCCTCGAAGGCGCGGCGCTTGCAGATCACGCCGAGCTTCTTGACGTCCTCGATAATCAGGTCACACGCCTGAGTAAGCTGATAGCACAGAGCAGTATCACCCAGGTCGGAGCTGGTCATACCGTAGTGAACCCAGCGGCTGGGCTTGGGGTCGCCCTCGGGAACATCGGCGTCGATGTACTCCTTCATGTTGGTCAGGAAGGCGATGACATCGTGGCGCGTGACCTCCTCGATCTCATCGACCTTTGCCTTCTCAAAGTTGGCGTGGTCGCGGATCCACTGGGCTTCGTTTTTAGAAATGCCGATCTTGCCGAGCTCCGCCTGGGCCTCGCAGGCCAGGACCTCGATCTCCTGCCAAATGGCGTATTTGTTCTCGAGGGAGAAGATGTGTCCCATCTCCGGGCGGGTATAGCGATCGATCATAGCGGCTCCTTTTTGGTTATTGGCACGTTGGTCGTAACCCAACCATTGTACCGTGCGCAGGTGCAAGTATGGGCAGCAGGCATGAACCTAACATTTTGAAGCAGGAGCGGGCAACGGGACGTCCGTGCGTCCGCGTCGCGGACGCACGCCGGCTGTGGTCAGCATGCCCCGGTCCTCAAAGCCGTCGAAGGAGACCGGATCGAACCGAGTGTCCCAGCATCCCCCTTGGCTGATAGAGCGGGCAACGGGACGTCCGCGTATTTGCTTCGCAAATCCGCACCGGCTGCGGTCGATCTCCCCGGATTCACGGAGACGATAGGGAAGACTTTGTTGAATTGGCCGTCCCAAGGTCTCCCGCGCCCGATGGAGCGGGCAACGGGACGTCCGCGTATTTGCTTCGCAAATCCGCACCGGCTGCGGTCGCCTATCGGCGACCTTGCCTGCTCGCTATAAACGCTTCGCGTTTATTTAACGCTCGCACCCTGTCGGGTTCGAGTCCCGGCACTTTATTGAAAAAGGCACAGTAACGAAACGTTACCGTGCCTGAAATTCGAATGGAGCGGGCAACGGGACTCGAACCCGCGAGTGTCAGCTTGGGAAGCTGATGCCTTACCACTTGGCGATGCCCGCATATGTGGGGGATAGTATAACGCGGTTGTCTTGTTCGATACAAGGGTGGCGATGCTTGTTTTAGCTGTGGAGATTCGTTTGAAAATCGCGTCAATTGTGGAGACGAGGACCTTTGACTTCCTGTTCACCTTATCTTCTACCTGCGCTTTTGCTTGATTGTTGTATTTGAGCTCAATTTGTCAGGAATTGGGCAAGCTTTTGGTCAGGCTCCGGTACTTACCCGCATGAACCTCGGGGGTAGCCTCATCCTACGCGTCGCAGCCTCCCCGTGCGGCGCACGAGGGATAAGGAGCAGCCATGTCCAACGCACCCACGCACTCTGTCCACAGCGCAATCGCAACAGGTCCGCTGCTCCTGCTCCTCTTCCTGCTTTTCGGCTGCCTGGCACCGGGAGCCGCATTTGCCGTCGATGGCTACGACCAGCTCGGCTTCCGCACTATCAGCGATAATTGTGGGCCCTTCTTTATCGGCAAGTATGAAGCTCAAGACGCCTCGATTGCCTACTGCATGAACCAGGAGCGTCCCGGCCCCACCAAGCCGGGCGGCCCATGGCTCAACTTTGATCAAGGCTGGGTGTGGCTCGACGACGAGTTCGCAGCAATCGTTTGTCACGGATATCCTACCGCCGCGTCGTTTGGCGGTTACCATCTTTCACCCGATCGCGCCCGCGCCGCCACCCAGCTTGCCGTATGGATGCTCAACGGCACTACCCATGTCGACGGCACCTACTCCTACACGACCGCTCAGGGCAAAACCAAGAGCGGGCACTTTACCGCCGACAATGAAGTCGTGGCGGCTGCGCGGTGGCTCCACGACAGCGCAAAATCAGGAAGCATCAAAGCCGCTCCGCACCGCGCGCGGCGCTATCTAGGAACCGTATCGGGCGGCAGCAGACGTCAAGACATGCTCTATGTACTGCCAGCGGTCTCTGTTTCCTTCCAAAAGCAGTCTGCGAACACTGTTATTACCAGCGGAAACAATACCTATCAGTTTACCGGGGCAACATTCGATATTTTTGAGAGCGCCAGCGACGCATGTGTCGGCACCATCCAGATGGACGGCAACGGTCGAGCACAGGCAACACTCCTACCCAACACGGCATACTACCTAGTTGAAACGAAGGCGCCGGCCGGCTATGTCCCCCGCCCCGATCGCGTTGCCTTTACCACGGGGAATGACGGCGGGCAGGTCGCCATCGATGAACAACCCGGCGCCATCACCCTGCATGTCGTAAAACTCGATGCCGCGACGAATGCCGGCCCCCAGGTGGGATCTTCACTCGCAGGAGCAGAGTTCACGTGTGTGTCGCAATCAACCCCTGGATGGTCGCAAATTCTCACGACTGACGAAAGCGGTCGGGCCACCCTCACCGATGTCCCCCTGGGAACTTTTACCATCTATGAGTCAAAAGCCCCCGAGGGCTACCTGCCATCCAACGACAGCTGGACCTATACCGTTGGAGCCGACCAGCTCGGCGATTCAGGCGTGGTCGAGATCGAATCTCGCGTTTCCGATATCCCCATTGCGTTTAACCTTGAGATTTCCAAATTCAAGGATTACGGCAATAGCGACCAATCCAGCTTGGAGCAGCCGGCGGGAGGTGTTGTCTTTGAGGTTGTGAGCAACAGCTCTCAGCAGGTTGTTGGCACACTGACCACAAACATCTATGGCTTTGCCTCCACCAAAGATCAGCCCGAAGCATGGTTTGGCGCAGGCAAGCGACCCGCCGGTGTCCACGGAGCCATCCCATACGACCGCGCCGGCTACACCGTTCGTGAGGTTCCGGAAACCGTCCCAGAGGGTTTTAAACGTGCAGGGGAATGGACCGTCGAGGCCAATCAGATTTCCAACGGCGCCGAGCTTCAATATATCGTGGACAACCACGCTCTGTCGACGCATCTCCAGATTGTAAAACGCGATGCCCAAACAGGCGCTTCTGTTCCCCTAGCCGGATTCACCTTCCAACTCCTCGACAGCAATCACGAACCTGTCTCACAAACTTGCTGGTATCCAGCACATAACGTAATGGACACCTTTACGACTGACGCGACCGGGACCGTCACACTGCCCGAATCGCTCGTGCCGGGCACCTATTATGTACGCGAAACCTCGGCCAAAGAGCCCTATCTTGTCGGCGAAGAGATCGAGGTAAACATACCCGCCGACATGAACCTAACGCCCGTTGCAATCGCCTCGTATTATGACCACGCCGCGACCGGAAACATCAGGATCGTTAAAACCGATGCCATAGACGGCAGCAGCCTCGCGGGCGCCGTCTTTGAGATCCGTGCCTCGGGTGATATCGTGCGCCCCGACGGTAGCATTGCCGCGCTCGACGGTGAGACTGTCGCGACCGTCACGACGGATGAAACTGGAGAAGCACGCGCGGGCAACCTCCCACTGGGATCTGGCACCGCACGCTACGAGGTTGTCGAGACTCAAGCGCCGGCAGGCTTCTTGCTCGATCAGACAACCCATATTGTCGACCTTACTTATGCCGACCAGAAAACACCCGTTGTAGAAGCACGGCTTAACGTATCCGACGATTACACCAAGGTTGATATCTCCAAGGTCGATGCAAGCGGTGAGCAGGAAGTGGAAGGCGCACAGCTCGCCTTATATGGTCCCGATAAAACCGAAATAGACTCCTGGACCTCATCCGACAAGCCACACCGCGTCGAACATCTTGCACCCGGCACCTACTCGTTGCGCGAAATGATGTCTCCGCGGACCTATGACCTTGCCGAGGAGATAACGTTTGAAATAAAGGATACGGGAGAAGTCCAATCCGTCGCGATGAAGGATGCGCCCATCGAGATCAAGGGGCAGGTCGACAAGCGTCAGGAACTTGTCCAACCTATCGAAAAGGGCCTGTTGGCTAACGGCGATGGTAAAAACCGTGCCGCGATGCAAACCAATACGGATGGGCTTTTCTCCTATACCATCGACGCTCGAAACGATTCAACTACCTGGGTTGATGAGTTCACAATTACCGATAATCTTGAGTGTGCCGAGGACGATACGGCGAGATTCGTCTCAATCGAAACCCCCGTCGCCATCGGCGACCTCAATGGTCTGTGCAACGTGTGGTATCGCACGACGCCGTTGGACTCGACAGACGTCGATGAGCCGGCAAACGCGACACTTGACGATGGGCACGAAAATCCTTGGCTTGAGTCCGACGAAGTAAGGAAGAGTCTGGGTGAGGATTGCCGCCTCGTCGATTACGACGGCTGGCACCTCTGGAAGGCGGATGTCTCGACCACGGAATCCACCACACTCGAGGCGAAAGAACTCGACCTTGCGTCCAATACCGTCGTAACGGGCATTCGAATTGAATACGGTGCGGTAGCCGCCGACTTTACGACTCGAAGCGATGTGGATTCTTGGACCCGCGATGATCTCAAAGATGAGCACGACGACCTTGACGATGCCAAAGCAATCCTTGGCACAGACGCTCGGGGCGCAGTCGTACACATGCAGGCAACGTCGGCTTATACGCCCCAAACCGCACTCACCAACAGCGCGCGCGTCGATCTTTGCCGCAACGGTGGCGGCGATAAACTTGAGTCACATGACGAGGACAGCGTCATTCAACGCTGTACCCTACCGCAGGACCTACCGGCAACAGGATCAGCTCCCATCGCCGCTTGCATCACCGCGCTCCTGACCTCGGGGTGTCAGCAGCCCCTATGGGTTCGCTCGCCTTAGGGTCGATCCCAAAGAAGCGCTAGCGCGATGAAAAAGCGGGCGAGACAGTCCCCTGGCTCGCCCGCTTTCAATCATGTAAATCGCCGTATCTACTCTGCAGACGAAGATCCACCATCAACGATTGCTTGCTCGGACTCAGGAATCCCATCGGCACCCGTACTCTGTTCTTGCTCCACCTCTTCGCTGATTGCGGAGGCGGGGGTCGAGCCCTTTGCACCCACGATGTAGGCAGCCCCAAATCCTAACGCAATGGCAATCAAGGTCAAAATCACGTAGACAGGCCAATGGCGCTTAATATACGAAAACACGTTGACTCCTTAGAGCTCCGTCTACGAACGGCGGATAACCTCGGTCACGACCTCGGATACCGTGGCAATGTTCGTCGGGTTGACATTGTGGGGCAGGTCGTCCTCGGTACGAGCGCAAGCCAGACGCGTGCCGTCCACGCCGGCGATGGTGAGGGCTCGGCGGCTCGCCTCAAGCGCGGCATAGGCATCGGTCTTGGCATAGGGCATCTCGAGCGCGCCACAATCGACATGGAACGACTTGCACACCTTGCTGACCAGGTTCATGATGCGGCGATCGCCCTTGAGCAGCTGCTGTTCGCCCTCGACCGTCACCACCGAAAGCCTGCCGGCGCCGACGGATTCAAGATTGATGAAGAATACGCCGCGGAGCTTATCGCGATGCGAAGCCAAGAAGGCCTTCATGCCGGCGCCATCACAATCCGAGGCGCCGGTTGCCACAAACCAGATATCGTGACCGAGCAGCTCATCATCGCCCATAGAGGCGACAGCCGAGAGCATATCTTCGGAAGAAGCGCCATCGGAAGACGTAGCGCCACCCTTCCAGCCATCGTTATCGTCCTCGAAGTTATCCCACGAACCGATACCGCGACCGGACTTCTTGGCATCGTAATCGTCTTCGACGCCCAGCCAGTCACTCATGCTGTCCTGCTCGTTTTTCTTTTTACGACCGAACAGGCCACCCAGGCCGCGCTTACGAGACTTGGGTGCCGCCGGGGCGGGAGCTGAAATGGTCTCGATCGGCTGCGCGCCCGGCGCAACGGGCATAGGAGGCGCAACGGGTGCCGATGTGGGTTCGGGACCCTGAGCAGTAGCAAAGGGGTCGTTGACCTGGGCAGAGGGATCGGGAAGGTCGAACAGCGACGTGCGAGACGCAACGTTTGCCTGCTTCATCGACGGCAGCGATGGATCGGGGACCGAAGCCAGCGGAGACGAGGAGGGCGCAGGCGACGGTGCCGACGCCGGATCGGGAACATTCATCTGCGGACGCGGCGATGCCTGGGAGGAAATCTGGGCCATAAGGGAATCGACCGTTTCGTCCTGGGTGGGAGCGACATTGGCAACCGTGGCACCGGAACCACTCGGAGTCGGCATGGTGAAAATCTGCGTGGAGTAAGGCCTCGACTCATCTGTCTCGGGAGCCTCGGAAACCGCAGACACTTCCTCCTGCTCGACCTCGGTCGAATCATCTTGCTCGGCTGCCGCGTACTGCTCTTCGTCAGAGTTGACCTCGACGGGCTCGTCCTCGGTCGCATCCTGAATTTCGGCAGCATCAATGGGCTCGCCATCGCCCGCCGCGTCGTCCTGCTCATCGGAAGCAGGAAGGGGCTCGGCAATCGCGGTACCTTGCTTTTCAAACGTTATCGTGGAATCGAACTGCGCGGCATCAAACGACATGGTGCTATCGACGTGCTGCTGAGCCTCGAAAGACGTTGTAGCTTCGGCAGCGTCGACGGGTACGGACTGCATAGCCTCGTTCTGCTCGAACTCTTGCGCCGCGCGCTCACGTGCCGCCTCGGCTGCCTGCTGCTGAGCGATAGCCTCCTGCTCGGCAGCCTCGCGTGCGGCAGCGCGCTTCTCCTCGAAATCGTCGACAAATTTCTTGCCCTTTGCAAGCGCACCCTTAAAGAAGTTGGAAGCGCTGGCGCCAATCGACGAGAACGCGGATGCAATGTCGGCATGGGGCGTTGCCGCGGGAATCTCGGCCGAGAAATCAGTATCGCTCTCGTAAGACACGCGCCTCGGCTGTTCAACGTAATCGTCGTCAGACTCGTCCGCAACGTCTTGCGCCGGCGCGGCGGGAGCCAAAATGTCCAGTCCTGCCGCGGGATCGATCGCGGACACCGCCTCGGGCTCGGCAACGGCAGCGGCAACCGCGGCAGACTCATCATCCACGGTGACAGCGGGCGCAGGTGCAGCCACGACGGGGGCAGGCTCGGGCTCAAACGTCGGCTCCTCGCCCTCCTCGTAATCGAGCGTGCAGGACTCGGGAAGCATTCCGAGCGCACGGATGGCATCCGAACCAAAGCGGATGTTGCCGGCGGCGTTGCGATAGAGCTTGGGCTCGGGCTCGACCGCGGCAGGTTCCTCCGCCGACTCGGCAGCGGGAACCTCGTCATTGAACTCTTCGGCCTGGACAGCCTGATTCTGATCCTCGGGCACGATAGCGCCGATCAGCGTCTCATCGGCAGATGCACCCTCAAAGCCCTCGATCTGCTCGTCGAAAGCCTCACCCTGTTCGGGCTCGGTCTGAGCGTCGGGAGCAATCGGCTGACCGAACTCGTCCTCGGCGTAGGTAGGCTCTTCATACTCGATGGTGTTGCCGTAGTCGTTTTGCTGCTGGGCCGCGGCATATTCCGCCGCTGCGCGCGCCATTTCCTCGGCACGACGCTTCTGCTCCCCAAAATAGGTATCGAACGGAACATCGTCGGGAAACTCGTTTTCGCCCTGGAAGGGAGCAACGTTGTCCATAACGCCGAGCATAGCGGCGACAGAAGACTTGTTGCACACCGCGCCGGACGTATAGGGAAGAATGTGGCGATTAGAGATGATGTTTGCCGCGTTGGCAAGCGCAACGAGGGAAGCGAGGATCGCGACAATCCACAGCAGAACCTTGAGCGCGCCGGGGAGCGGCAGGATGCGCAGGATGGCAACGGCAGCGGGGGCAACCGTGGCAACGGGCAACAGCTTGGCGATGAGCGCACGATACGAAGCATAGGGCTCGCGGGCGAGCAGCTCAGCACGGGGAGAGTCGTAGTGTGCGACAACGACCACCGGGCGGTTGCGTGGAGACGCGAGCGGGCCCGAGGCCTTGTGGTAGGCGATGACATTTTGGCTCACGCCCGTCTTGCCCAGGCGCGAAACCACGGGGTGCCCCGTGCGTTCGAGCACGTAAAGAACGGCGCCGACAATAGCCAGCAAGGTGCCGACCAAGCCGATACCGCCGCCGATGCCCATCAGCAGGGCACCGGCAAACGCAAGAATACCGGTAACGGCAAATGCCAACCTACTGGGCGCCGGGGCATTGAACTCCTGAACCTCGGGATCAAAGCCGTGGTTGCGGAAGGTCTGAGCGATATCCTCGGCAGCCAAGCGCTCTTCTTCGCTGCATGCCGGCGTAATGCCGGTGTTCTGCAGCAGGTGGTTAATATAGTTCTGGGTGTTCGCCATGTGCGCTCCACATCCATAATCCGACAAATAGGCCCAATGCATGCACATTAGAACCGTATATAGTCGAAAGTATACCCCGAGCGAGCGCAAACGACCGAATTCGGGCCATCTTAACGCCCCGAGCGGACAAGGATATAGCCTAATCTCCATATCGGACTAAAATCATGGCAGCAAACCACCTTCTCATGCGAGGATTCTATGACGGCAAGCGACGCGACCGCGACAATTAAAAAGGGAAATTCGGAGCTCAGTTTCGACAAAACGGCTCAGCGCATCCTCAATCTTTTCTTTGTGCTCAACAGCTCCCCCGAACCGCTAACGACCGAGCAGATCGTCTTGGATTCTGACCTGGGATATGGCTCGGGCAACATCGACTCGGATAAGCGCAAGTTTCGGCGCGATCGTGACAAACTGCTCGAGCGTGGCATCTTAATCAAGGAGGTTCGCCCCGCCGGCGCACAGGAGACCGAGGAAAGCTCGTGGACAATCGACCGCGAGCACACGTTTGCTGCAGGCGGCCTCATTACCGCAAACGACGCCGATATCCTGCTCAACGCCATCGACCAGACACTAGCGGCCGGCTCTTCCACCTTTGCCGCGCCGCTTGCCGATATTCGCTCCAAAATTGCCTACCTCACCGGCATGTCGGCGGTGGACGAAGTACCAATCCGCCGCTCTCCCACCGTCGATGCGGTATGGAGCGCCTTTGCCGAGCGATGCGCGCTGCGATTTTTATATCAGAACGGACGCGGCGAGCAGAAAGAACGTACCGTCTGCGTCTACGGCATGTTCGAACGCGAGGGCGTGGCGTACTTCTGCGGCCTCGACAATGTCACCGACGGCATCAGGACATTCCGCTGCGACCGTATCGTTCGCGCTTGGCGTCCTTCGAAGGCCTACGCCATCCCTGCGGACTTCAATCTCAACGACTATCTGTTCTTTGAATTCGATTTTGCCGACCGACCGCCCGTTGCAGCCACGTTCTCGTTCGCCCCTCAGACGCAGATCGATATGATCAACGGCCTCACGCGCGGGCGAGGTGAGCTCGCACACACCGATGCGGGATGGACCTGGACCGTTGACGTGCGTGACCTTGAAGCCGCCGCCTCATTTTGCATGGCCCACGCCGTGGACGGCATGAGGCCCGTGGCCCCCAAATCGCTCAAGCAGGCGTGGAACCGCCTCATTGAAAGGACGGTGCACGAGCATGCCCGTGCGTAAACTCACCAGCGAGCAGAAACTCTCGCACGCCATCGACATCATGGAGGCCCTCTACGCCGCCGGCGAGAGCGGCATGACACGAGCCGAGATTTGCAGCCGCTTTGACATCACAGGGGTGTCGCTCGACGAGATTCTCGAGATCGTCTCGACGCTCGCGGACCGAGAATCGGGCGCGCGCATCATCTGCGAATGCCGCGGCGAGCGTGTGGTCCTCACCGGCGACGCCGGGCGTGTTCTACCGTTGCGCCTGAGTGCCGCCGAGGGCGCTGTGCTCAACCACGAACTTGAATCGTTGGCGATCGAGCCACAGACGGCAGCCCGGATTCGGCATGCTCTTCTACCCGAAGAGCTCGGCTATAACCAGCGCGTCTTTGACACCGTCAACCACGGGTCGCACTGGCAGCAGCTGAGCTGCGCCATTCAGGACGGCGTTCGCTGCCACATCTCGTATCGCTCGATGGACGATGCACGGCCACGCGAGCGTCTGGTCGACCCCTTGCGCATTACGGCAAACGGCGACCAAACATACTTGATTGCCTGGGACATCGCAGTCGATGAGCAGCGCACCTATCGCATGGATAAAATCGAGGGACTCACCTTGACGGAAGACTCCGTCGTGTCTCACGCACCGGACGTCGCATCCCTCCACGATTCCCTTGCCCGGACGCAGCGTAGCGCAAAGCTCTTGATGCCATTCGATATGGCGGAACATCTGGACTGGGCCGGCATCACCCTAATCGAGCGCAGCGGGGCAGACATGGCAACGGTAACCGTGCATTACGGCTCCGAGCGTTGGCTACTGAGCCAGGTAATCGCAGCGGGCGGAGCCATCCGCATCTTGGATGACCCCGCCCTGTCAAAGCGTCTGTGCGATATGGCAAAAACCCTCGTCTGTCCGCTTTAGCGCCGCCGCTCGTGGCGTGCACGCCACAGTTGCAGATAGTGCCCGATCTGCGCCGATTCGATGCGCTGGTAGGAGCTCGTGGGCAGCGACGTTAAGAACTTCTTTCCGTAGCCCTTCGTCACCAGGCGCGGGTCGGCCAGAATCAGCACGCCGCAATCGGTCGACGAGCGGATAAGGCGGCCGGCCGCCTGCTTGACCTCGAGCACCGCCTCGGGCAGCGAATAGCGCGCCCAAGCGCGGTCTTCGCGCAGGTTGCGCTCGCACGAGAGCGGGTCCGTGGGACTCGAGAACGGCAGCTTGGGAATGATGACGCAGCGCAGCGTCTCGCCGCTGGCGTCGAATCCCTCCCAGAAGGCCTTAAGGGCAAAAAGCGACGAGGTCGGCTCGTTGATAAACCGGTCGCGCAGGCGACGAGGAGATGAGTTGCGCTGCTGGCAGTTGAGCTCCAGACCCGCACGGGCCATCTTAGGCTCAACGCGGGCGTACAGGTCTTCCATGTCGCGCCGATTGGTGAACAGTGTGAGCACCGATCCGCCCATGGCAAGATGGGCGTCGACCAGCACGCGCTCGAGCGCTGTAAGATAGCTCTCACGATCGCGCGGGTCGGGGATATCGCCCGCAACGACTACAGCCATGTTCGAATCGAAGTCGTAGCTCGAGTCCAAGTGCAGCGACGAGGATGTTGAAGCACCGATGCGATCGAGACCGACCGCGTGGTTAAAGTGTTCAAAGCTTTTGGACACCGTCATGGTCGCCGAGGCAAAGATAGCCGTGTGAACCTCGGGCAGCCACTCGGTTGCCAAGGCCTCCCCAATGTCGATGCGCTCTGCGGTCATTGACTCTCCGCCGGCACGCAGCCTGCGATTGACCTGCAGCGAATACACGTAGTGTTCATCGGTGCCGTCAATGATGAGTTTGAGGTTCTCGGCCAGCTCGTGCAGGCGGCGCGAAATATCACCCAGGTCGACAACAACCTCGGGCTTGTCGGCGGCGACGGCTTGCACCAGCGCGTCGACGCTCTTGTCAGCTTGTTCCAATGCGTCGATGGCAGTGTAGGCCGACTGTAAGAAATCATGCCAGTCGTCAGATTCGCGCAGCTCGGGGCCAATCCATAGATTGGCATTGTCATAACCCCCACGGGCACGGCGGCCGAGCTCGCGAACGCCATCGAACACGTCGGCGATTGCCATGCTCGCGCGCGCAACCGTCGACGTCGCCTTGGCAGTAAGGCCCAAATAGAGCGTAGAGCCCTCGGAGGTTGCCAAATCACGGGAGACCTGGCTTAGCGCACCGGTGCTCGAGCCACCCAGGCGCTCAAACAGAACGCGTGATTCGTCCGCCGACACCACGCGCGCCCACTGACGGCGCGCCTCGCGCTCGATAGAATGAGCCTCGTCGATTACCCAATGACGAATCGGAGGCAAAATCCTGCCCTCGGCCGCAACATTGCGGAACAGCAGGGAATGGTTGGTGACCACCACATCGGCATGCGCCGCACGACGACGAGCGCCGTGGACCAAACATTTATCAGGGAAAAACGGGCAGAGGCGGCGAGCACACTCGCGCGAGGCCGTCGTAAAGTCGGGGCGGTTGACGCTGCGCCACCGAATGCCAAGCGAGTCGAGGTCGCCATCGGCTGATTGGCAGACGTACGCCATAATGACCGCGACCGCCGTGAGCGTGTCCGCCGGATCGCGCTTGGTGGCAATCTCGACCTGGCCGCGACTCATGCGCTCAAGCTTGCGCAGGCACGGATAGTGGTCATAGCCCTTGAGAGCGCAAAATGACAGACCACCGTCCAGTTGCTCGGCAAGTTTTGGCAGCTCATGATACATGAGCTGGTCGGCAAGATTGTTCGATTTGGTCGCAATACCAACCGTGATGTTGTTACGGCGTGCTGCCTCGGCAAAAGGCACCAGATAGGCCATCGATTTGCCGACGCCCGTGCCCGCCTCAATTACACGATGAGTGCCCGTGACCAGCGCATCGCGGACCTCGAGCGCCATCGCGATCTGCTCATCACGCGGCTCGTAGGTGGGATACATGCGATTGACCAGGCCACCTGGCGCATAGTCTGCCTCAATCTCCTCACGACTCGGCATCTTGAGGACCGGCAGTTCGTCGGCGTCCACCCGATCGTCGGCGCGATCGGCCTTGAGAACGTCAGTACGAGCGGCGCTGAGAGAGAAGATAGAACCAGGGTTCTGCCCTGCCAAGAATGAGAAGATAGGACGATAGGACCAAGGCACATCCGGATGCATGTCGGCTAGGCGCGCCATGAGGCCCTGGGGCAAGTCGGTGAGCGCCACGAGCAACACGCGCCATACGCCACACAGGGCGTCGACGTCGGCATTGGCACGGTGTGATACCGAGTCACAGCCAAACAGATCGGCCATAAAAGACAGCTTGTGCGAGGCCAGGCGCGGAAGCGCGATGCGCGACAGCGCCAGCGAATCGATCCAAATATCGCTCACGTTGACGCCGCCTTTGACCGACTCGATAAACGAGCGGTCGAACGTGGCGTTATGTGCGATCACCGGGCAACCACCGACAAAATCGGCGAGAGCGGCGACGGCCTCAACGGCCGACGGGGCGTCTGCCACATCGGCATTTGTAATGCTCGTGAGCTCGGTAATCTCGGCGGGAATCAGCTGCTTGGGATGCACGAAGGTATCGAAGCGGTCGACGATCTCGCGGCCCGAAAGACGGGCCGCCGAGATCTCGATCAGCTCGTTGTCCTGCACCGAAAGACCTGTGGTCTCGGTATCGAGGACAATCACATCTTCCTCGATAAGGCCAAAGGACTGCGTTTTGGCGCGTTCGGCAAGAGTGGCATAGGAGTCGATGACAAACTGCGGCGTTCCTGACGAAACCGCGTCCTCGATTAGCATGCAATGCCCGCTCGACGAAGGCCCATACGGATCAGGCTGTCACAGACCTGCGGGAACGTCATGTCGTCGGTGTGGCGAATCTCATCCGGATACAGCGACGTATCGGTCATGCCGGGAATGGTATTGGTCTCGAGGATAACGGGGCCGTCCTCGCTCACGATAAAATCGCTGCGCGAGATGCCCAGGCAACCGAGGGCCTTGTGAGCAGCACAGGCAAGCTCCTGAGCGCGAGCGTAATTCTCGGGTGAAATCTGCGCCGGAATACAATGGATGTCCGTAGGGTCGACATACTTCACGTCCAGATCGTAGAACTCACAGTCCTCGGGCTTGCGAATCTCGACAATCGGCAGGGCGCGCACGTCGTCCTCGCCGTACACGCCGACGGTGATCTCGGTACCCTCGATGCACTTCTCGACCAGCACTTTGTCGCCGTACTCAAACGCCTTGGCGATTGCCGCGGGCAGCTCGGAGGGCTCATGGACCAGGGAAATGCCATAGCTGGAACCGTTGACGGCCGGCTTCACAAAGCAGCGCTCGCCACAGACCTCGACGATATGATCGATATTGACTTCATCGCCCACCTCGAGCGCAAGGCCGGGGGCAATGGGAATGCCCGCCTTGGCGTACAGGAGCTTAGAGACCTCCTTGTCGGCACCGCAGGCGCTGGCAAGCACGCCCGAGGCCGTGTAGGGGATACCAAGGGTCTCCATGGCACCCTGCATGGCGCCATCCTCACCGCCGGCGCCGTGCATGGCGATAAACGCCACATCGAAACCGCCAGTCGCCATGGTTACCATAAAGTCATCAGCGGCCGTGTCGAGCAGCTCCACCGAGGTGTAGCCGGCCTCCTTCAGTGCCGCCACAACGTTCTTTCCCGAATTGAGCGAGATCTCGCGCTCAGCGGAATGACCACCCGCCAAGACCGCTACGTGCATGTTCTCTAGGCTTTTACCCGGCATGGGCAGACTCCTCCTCTATAATTTCTGCAGCTGATACCATATTGTAGCGATACCCTCTACGTTTCCCCAAAATCGAAAGGCTTCCATGAATCCCAGGACTAAATCTCAGGACATTCGCAACTTGAGCCAAAACGATATTCGCGAGCTCGTGGCCGAACTTGGCCATCCCGCGTTCCGCGCGAAGCAGCTCATCGAATGGGTCTTTGAGAAGAACGTTTGTTCGTTTGACGATATGACCAACCTTCCCAAGGCTTTCCGCGAGCAGCTTAAAGAGGCTTTTGCCTTCGACACGCCGACTGAACTAACCAAGCAAGTTTCCAAAGATGGCTCACGCAAGTATCTGCTCGAGTACCACGACGGCGTTTCCGTCGAGACCGTCGGCATGCCCCGTCGTAACAAGCTTTCCGTCTGCGTTTCCACCCAGGCAGGCTGCGGCATGGGCTGTGCCTTTTGCGCCACCGGTCTCAACGGCCTCAAGCGCTCTCTGACCGCTCAAGAGATCGTCGACCAGGTACTTCATGTATCCAACGACTTTGGCGAGCGCGCCACGAGCGTTGTCTTCATGGGCCAGGGCGAGCCGTTTGCCAACTACGACGAGGTTCTCAAGGCGCTGCGAATCCTCAACGACCCCGATGGCATCGGTATCGGCGCTCGTCACCTCACCGTCTCTACCAGCGGCGTTATTCCCGGTATTCGCAAATTTGCCGACATCCCCGAGCAGTTCACGCTTGCCGTTTCCCTGCATTCCGCCATCCAGTCGACGCGCAATAAGCTCATGCCCGGTGTTAAGAAGTACACGCTGCTTCGCCTTCACGAAGCGCTTCAGCTCTACACCGAGAAGACTGGCCGCCGCCCGACCTATGAGTATGCCATGATCGAAGGCGTCAACGATACGAATCCCGAGATGCAGGCACTCTGCGACTTCTGTGAGGGAACGCTGTGCCACGTTAACCTGATTCAACTTAACGACATCGAGGGCAGCCCGCTCAAGCCGTCGCCGATTCATAAGGTTGAGGACCTTCAGCGTCGTCTTGAGTCCCGTGGCATCGAGACCACGATTCGTAACTCCCGCGGTAACGATATTGACGCCGCTTGCGGACAGCTGAAACAGCGCTTCAAAGTTCAGAAGAACGCATAGGGGAGTCGCACTCCAAAACGTTTCATGTGAAACATCGAACGGCCCTGGTTGCAGGATATGCAACCGGGGCCGTTTCATTTATTGACCTCCACTTTGGACCAGCTGCTACCTTCCCATTTTTTACGGACAAAATAAGGGGCCCTTGTCTCATGAATTAGACAAGGGCCCCGAAAAATATGCAGGGTAATTATTAGGTACCTAATAGCCTACATTTTCCCATTGGTTGCTAACCCAACCTTGATTAATCTTAGGATTTTTCGTTACCTGAGCAGTGCGCATGGCAACATCTTCTGTCATAACATCCATTTTCTTCTTGGACGTATCAACGATATCTTGCGCGCCACGAAGCAAACGACCTCGAAGTTCATCGTCTGTCGCGATCTTATATCCAGCAAAGGCACCAGCCGCGACAGTCGTCGCCAATGCAATTGCAGTTAGAATCTTATTCCTCATCTTGGGCTCCTTGATCAAACTGAATCATTTCACCAAGAATACGAGAGAGCTCTTCTTCGTCTTTAAACTCAATCTCAATCTTATTCTTTCCACGCGAGCTCTTCACACGCACGTTGGTATTAAACACCTGACGAAGTACACGCGCGGCCTTTTTAAAAGACTGAGGCGTTGCAGGCCGCGGCGCCTTAGGTGTCTCTCCGGCAGAAAACAATGGAGCAAGATTTTCTGTCGCTCTTACGGAAAGGCCCTCCGCAATAACCTTCTCTGCAAGTCGAATTCGAGCATCCTCATAGGGAACTGCAAGAATCGCACGTGCGTGACCAGCAGTAAGTTTACCCTCAAAAATCATCTGCTGAACAACTTCAGGGAGATCGAGAAGGCGCAGCGAGTTTGTAATTGCAGAGCGTGACTTACTTACAGCCTTCGACAATGCCTCCTGGGTCATACCGCTGGCATCGATGAGCTGGCGATATCCCTTAGCCTCTTCAACGGGATTCAGATCAGAACGCTGAAGGTTCTCGATAAGAGCAAGAGCCAGCATCTCTTCATCATTAACATCTTTAATGATGACAGGCAGCTCCTCAAGACCAGCAAGCTTTGACGCCTGGTAACGACGCTCTCCAGCGATGATCTCATAGCCGTTTCCATTCTTGCGAACCAAAAGCGGCTGCAAAACGCCATGTTCTTGGATTGACTCGCTCAACTCACGAAGTTCAGTTTCGTTAAAGTGAATTCGCGGCTGATTAAGGTTAGGAACGATATCTTCAATAGGTAGTTTTGTTTCAGATGCAGCATTTGAAGCAGGTGCAGACGAACTACCGGTCTCATACTCGGCCTCAGAGACCAAAGCATTGAGTCCACGCCCCAATCCGCCACGTTTCTTTACACTAGGCACGCTTGATCACCTCTTTTGCAAGGTTCATATACGCTTTTGCACCCTTATTTTGAGGTGCATAGGTAATTACTGGCTCTCCAAAAGACGGAGCTTCGGAGATTTTAACCGTACGGGGGATCAGCGTCTTAAACGCCTTGTCCCCAAAGTACGATTGAACCTCCTCAACAACCTGATTCGATAGAGAAGTACGCGAGTCATACATGGTCATAAGCACACCATAGGTGTCTAAACTCTTGTTCAGACGTGATTTGACCATCTTCATTGACTCAAGCAGCTTCGTAACGCCCTCGAGTGCGTAATACTCGCACTGGATTGGAATCAAAACACTGTCTGCTGCGGTCAAGGCGTTGATGGTAAGTAAGCCGAGCGAAGGAGGACAGTCAATGAAAATAAAATCGAACTCGTCCTGAATCGGCTCAAGCAAATCTTTGAGGCGGGTTTCACGAGCAATTGCGCTTACGAGCTCAATTTCGGCGCCTGCAAGCTGAATTGTAGCCGGAATTACAAATACCTTTTTGCAATTTGTATCAAGAACAAGCGATTCTGCGGGCACATCATTCAGCAATGCATCATAGATGCATTGATCAAGGTCTTCTTTTTCAATTCCAAATCCACTGGTGCTGTTTCCCTGCGGATCAAAATCGACTATCAGAGTCTTACGACCCTGCTCGCCCAGTGCTGCTGCTAGGTTTACAGCCGTCGTTGACTTACCGACGCCGCCTTTTTGATTGATGATTGCAATGATACGCGTGTCTTTTGCGCTCTTAGAACGCTTAACGTCGCGAAATCCCACGGTCCCTCCTGGTGTGTATTAAAGCTGTCAAACGGAGGATGTTTCACGTGAAACATTCCGATTCGATATCAACCGCCATGTTTCACGTGAAACACTGCAAGTTGTTAGTATCCATTATGTTTCACGTGAAACATCTAGGCAAGCGGATTCTTCTTTGCCATGCCATTTGCACGAGGCAATGAGACAGATGCTGGATGACTCTTCTTAAGAACAATGAACTCCCTGTGGCCCAAGCCCTCAGGCAAATCGATTGCGTCATTCAGAAACAAAGTAAAACCGCAAATCTTAGCTGCTGACATACCGGAAGCAAGCTCCTCATCCGAAGGATTGCCCTTGGTGATAACAAATAGCCCTCCATCCTTGAGGAACGGAGCCGCATACTCAACAAGAATCGGTAGAGGGGCCAGTGCGCGGGCGGTTACGACAGAGAACTGCTTCTTATGGCTTCGAGCATATTCTTCAAGACGATCATGAACCGCATGAGCATGTTTCAATCCAAGAGCATGGACAAAGGAATTGACAGCATCAACCTTCTTGCCAACAGAGTCAATATAAGTAGCTTTACGATGCGTGGCTATGGTTAACGGAATACCAGGGAAGCCCGCACCTGTACCCATATCCAGCAAAGCTCCCTCAGGAGCCTTATTGATATATGGGAGTAATACAAGTGAGTCGAGGATATGAAGTACTGCAGCATCTTCGACGTTGAGAATACGGGTGAGATTGGTTGTCTTATTTGTTTCTAGAACCAAATCCAAATGCTGAATACATTTCCTCAGCTCAACATCAGTTACGCTCAAGGAATACTCTTTGCAATAGAAAGCTAGACGACTCAACATCTCGTCAGCTTGCTGATCAGTAAGTACTAACAACGAAAGCTCCTTTCTGACAAAAATCAGCGTATCGAGAACTTTTGACAAAAAAAGGGGACGTGGAAACCACGTCCCCTTAGCATAAACTCGAGTAGATTATCGAGCAACAATCACCACATGGCGATCAGGGTCAGAACCCTCAGAATGAGTATCGACGGCATCATTGCCACGAAGTGCAATGTGAACCAGTCGACGCTCGTAGGCATTCATGGGCGGAAGCGAAACACTCTTATGAGTGCGAATGGCACGCTCGGCAGCAGACTGAGCCATGGAGGCAACCTTGTCCTGACGGCGGCTCTTGTATCCCTCGACGTCCACTACAACCGGATACCTAAAGCCAAGTTTGCGGCTCACCAGCAAAGAGAACATAACCTGAAGGGCATCAAGGGTGCGACCATGACGGCCAATGAGAACAGCAAGGTCGGGAGCCGTTACATCCAAAATCAGCTCACCTTCGTCGCCCTCATACTCATCGATAGGAGAGTTGGCGGCATCGAAGTGCGAAAGGATGGAACGCAGGATGGAAATAGCAACATCGGCAATGGTGTCGAGCTCCTCATCGGTCAGCTCTTCACCAGCCTTGTAGCGCTGTGCAATCTCGGGATAATCGCCCGCGACCTGCGGGGCAACCTCCTCAAGCATATCCTCGATGATCTCTTCAGACATAACGTACTCCAAAAGTTAGGTACCTAAATAAGATTGATATCCCGACTACTTCTTCTTGTGCGGGCGCGGCTTCTTCTCGCGACGGGTAACCTCGACCTGCAGCGGCGCGTTCTTGAGGCGCTCCTCCTCATCGGCCTTAGCCTTGTCGATAACCTTCTGTGTCACGAAGATCTGCTGGATAACCTGCCAGGCAAAAGACACATCGTAGTACAGCAGAACACCAACGGGAAGGCTCCAGCCCATCCAAAGCATCATGACCGTCATGACAACGGCCATCATACGCATGCTCTGGGCCTGCTGGCCGGTCTGGTTGCGCGACATATAGAGCTGCGGAATCAGGGTCAGGACAGCGAACAGGATCAGGCAGACCAGCGCAGGCAGCGCGACCATAAAGCCATCGGCAAAGGAGGCGCTCGGCGTGGTGGTCAGGTCGGGCAGGATGTTGAAGAACGAGAACGTGCCCTCGTTAAAGTACTGCGGCAGGTTACGAAGCAGCGTAAACAGGGCAAACAGGATAGGCATCTGAATCAGAAGCGGCAAACAACCAGCCATGGGGTTGAACTTGTTCTCGCTGTAGAACTTCTGCATCTCCTCGGCCTGACGCTGGGGATCGTCGGCATAGCGCTCCTGGATCTCGAGCATCTTTGGCTGCAGCACCTGCATGCGAGCCGTCGACTTGGTCGACTTGAGCATAAGCGGCGTCAGCAGCAGACGGATGATGACCACCAGGATGATGATGGACAGGCCCCAGTCGACCGCAAAGGTCTGGATGAGCTTGAGCAGCTCGAAAAGGATGTTAACGATCCAATCCCACATGTAAGTTTTCCTCCGATAGCGAGTGCCCGCTAGGGCACAGGGTCATAACCGCCGACGTGCAGGGGATTGCAGCGAGCGATGCGCCTCACGGCAAGCCAGCAGCCTCTCAAAACACCGTACTTCTCAATCGCCTGGATGGCGTATTGCGAGCACGTTGGGTAATAAATGCAGGCGTCAGGCAATAAGGGCGAAATAACCTGTTGATATATGCGAATAGGAGCGATGGCAACACGTCGCAAAACGTGATTGCTCATCGCTCCTCCCCGGCAACGCCGGCGCGTTTCATAAGCGAACGCAATGCATTGTCCATCTCCTGCGGCGAGGAAACCCTCGTCTTGGGAGTTGCGAACAAGATGATGTCATAACCCGCAACGGGAAATCCACAGCTGCGGGCGGCCTCGCGCATCACACGCTTAGAACGGTTGCGCACGACAGCACAACCGAGCCGTTTAGCACCAACGAAGGCGACCCTTCCGGAGTCGCCTTCGCCAACCGATTCACATATGGTCATTCGAATCAGAGGGTGATTGAAACGACGCCCCTGACTGAACACATGCTCGAAATCTTGCCGAGACTTAATAGTCTTCATGCGAGATGTGTGTATCGCTGCTAGACAGTGAGACGCTTGCGGCCCTTGGCGCGACGACGGGCGAGCACGGCACGACCACCCTTGGTGGCCATACGGGCACGGAAGCCATGGGTCTTGGCACGCTTACGCTTATTAGGCTGATACGTACGCTTCATCTTAAGTTCCTCCTGCTGCATTTCGAGTGTCCGCGGGGGCGCGGACGCAGATATAGACACGTGAGCTTGAAGATTGTAGGGAAATCAATGTTCAAATGTCAAGAAATCAAAGGTAAAAGGTTGCGCAGTTCACACGGTTCCCCCATAAGCCGAGCTCGATTTAGCGGTGCATGGCAACTTTTCACGATATTTCATCGAGTTTTCAACAGGTCATGTTGGCAATGTTGGGAACTTTTCGTCCGTTTTCCAAAGTTTTCAACAGGTTTTGAAAAGTTGTCGAAAGATGAGAAACATTGCACGGTGAGCTACTATTTGTTCGAAACCTTTTGAAAGATTGCGAGCGGCATGTCTGACGACTTTTACACCATGGTCGATTCCGGAGACCCGGCACCCGACAACGAGCACATCACCGGCGTGCGCGAAGAGCGTAAGGAAGGCGAGCAGACGACCACGCAGGCGCCAAAAGCCATGTACGCCGCGCGCATCGCCGTCTATGACGACATGCTGTCGACACCGCGTGTGATCGTCATTGATCCGCAAGATGTCCGCACGTATTTGGAAGAGACGACCAACACCGTCTACCAGTGTATGAAAGAGCAAGGTGGCCACATCTCGCTCATGGTCATCCGCGAGATTGTCGAAAACTTTATCCACGCACACTTTGCCGAGCCCATCATCTCGATTCTGGACGGCGGAGACACCATCCGCTTTGCTGATCAAGGACCCGGCATCGACGACAAGGAGCGCGCTTTCGACTTTGGCGTTACCAGCGCAAACAGCAAGATGAAGCGCTATATCCGTGGAACCGGAGCAGGGTTTCCCATGGTGCAGGAGTATTTGGAAAACGCCGGCGGGGCCGTGTCCATCGAGGACAATATGGGCAACGGCACCGTGGTTACGGTAAGCCTGGACCCTAAACGCGTGCAGGAAATCGAACGCGCCGGCGGACGCGGCGCTGCCGTGCGGCCCGAGACGGAGCAGCCCGCATATCCCCTGCCGGGAGCTTTTGCGCAGCAGCCCATGGCAACGCAACAGATGCAGCCCCGCGTGGGACAGATGCAGCAGCCCGGAATGCTTCCTACACAAGAGCCCCAGGCGGCGTCGATGTCGATGCCGCCAAACGTGCCACAGGCCATGCCGCTGGCGGATCAGGATACAGCAGCAATGCAGCAGGCGACGGGGGCACCGGGCGGCCAGCAAATGGGCTATCAGCCGTACCAACAGGGATATCCATATCAGCAGATGCAGCCACTGGGGTATGGCCAGCAGTTCCCGCAGCAGTACCAGCAGGGATATCAGCAGCCGTACCAGCAGATGCCGCAGCAGCAGTACAACCCCTGGGCCCAGCAGATGCCTCCGCAGCCTTACCAACAGTGGCCTCAAAGTTTTCAACAGCAAATGCCGCCGATGCAGAGTTCTCAACAACCAGCAGCTCAAATGATGTATCCTAATGCAGCAAATCAGTATGCGCAGCCACAACCGGACGTGTTCGTAAGCGATCGCGGCAACGCCGCGCTGGGCTATCTGGCGCAAAATCAAGCGTGCGGTGCTACCGATCTGGCGAGGGCGTTTGGAAACTCGGCCCCCACTTGGTCACGCACGCTCAATGACTTGGCGCAGGCCGGCTTGGTCATCAAGCATGGCCAGAAATACCATCTGACCGAACTCGGCGCCGCTCGCGTGCGAGCTCAGAGCTAAAGAACGGGAGAGACAGTGGACGAGGAAGCAAGCATCATCCTGGGGGATGCCATCGCCTTTTGCCAGCGCGACGGCCAAGATGCACGCCTCATCAACATGCTGGGGCAATCGCGCGCCATAAGCCTAACCGAAGATACGCTCACGATCGAGGCCCCCTCGCGCTTTGCCATCGCGCAGCTCAAAAAGCATCAGCCGACCATTGAGGCCTATCTGGAAGAAATCGCCTTTGCACCGATTGCGCTCGACATCGTGGCACCGCAAGGCGCCGCGACGGAATCCGCTGCCGCGACGGCGCCCGCCACGGCCCCCGCTGCTTCCCCGGCGGCGCCGGCCTCCGCAGGCGACGTGCCGACAATCGGGCACCAGCACAGCGATGTTTCCCGTGAAACCATGGCACCGTTGCCGACCGCGGCGGCGACGTCAACGAACGCACCCGTCACGCACATGCCCATCGCTCACGACGCAACGACGGGCGCGGATTCGGGCATTGCAATCAAGAACACGCTCTCGGCCGATGATTTTCGTCGCATGATGAACCAGATGAAGGGCGGAGCGCCAACTAAATCCACGCAAGCTGCGACCCCCGCTTCACCCATGCCAGCACCGACCGCGCCGGCCGAACAGAATACGGATGGAGCCCCGCTCGCCGCGAACTCAAAATTTACCTTTGAGAACTTTGTCTACGGCCCCGAGAACAGCCATGCCTATCGCTCGGCACTCAAGTTTGCCGCCCTCGCGGACGAGCGGGGCACGTGCACATCACTGTTCATCTACGGCAAATCGGGCCTGGGCAAGACACACCTGCTGCTTGCCATCAAAAACGAGCTCGCCGAAAAGTCGCCCGAGATCAAGGTCAAGTATGCCAACTCCCAGGCATATCTGGACGACCTGATGACCGAGTTCGACCGCCAAAAGAAGAGCAACGCCCCCATCATGCAGGCGTACCACGGCGTGGACGTGCTCATCATCGACGACATCCAAAACATCATCGGCAAGCGCGCGAGCGTGGACTACTTTTTCCAGCTCATGGACGAGTTCATCCGCAACAACAAGAAGGTCGTCATCGCGGCAGACCGCGCCCCCAAGGACCTGAGCATGGACGAGCGTCTAACCAGCCGCTTCAACGCCGGCATGCTCTGCCTGGTCGCAGAGCCCAGCTACGAAATGAAATACAAGATCTTGCAGCGCTATTACGAGAACACCATCGTCGCCGCTCCCGAGGCAGGCGACGACTCGCTGCTGGCGGCCTATGGGGGCGACGGCGGGCACCTAACCGACGAGCACTTTAAACACATGGCCGAGGTCTCGGGCACCAACATCCGCGAACTCGAGAGCTTTTGCGAGCGCTGCGCCGGCGAGGCGGGCGACCGCGAGCGCGAGGGCGGGGAGCTCACCTTTGACGATATCGACGCCATCGCCAGCCAGTACTTTGACACATCGGCCAAAAAGATCAACGTCCAGACGGTTCAGTCCGTCATCGAAGAGCAGTACGGCGTGACGCACGAGGAGCTCATCGGCCCGCGTCGCAACGCCAATATCGCCAAAGCACGCCATATTGCCATCTATCTGGCCATCGAGATGTGCGAGATGACGACCACGGCGGTGGGCGCCGAATTTGGCAACCGCAACCACTCGACCGTCAGCACGAGCTACAAAAAGGTCCAGAAGATGATCCAGGAAGACCGCACCGTCACCGAAGACCTCAAGTCGCTGCGCGATAAAATTACACTGCGCTCGTAGGGAAATAGAGACACCTGTTGAAAACTTGTCGAAACCACGGGCATAAGGTGTCTAAAACCCAACCCGCGGTGATGAAAAGTTTTGCGCAGGTTTTGAACGTGGAAAACCACCCCTGTTGCACACAGGTTGCTGTCGATTCTCTTTCTGGGTCTGACCTGCGTCTTTGGGAGTAATCAACAGTTTCGTCAGTGCTATTACTATTATTAAGATATTTATATCTATAGAAAGGTATTAAAAGATGAAGTTCACCGTCAGCCAGAGCTCGCTTACACAAGCCATCGGCGTCGTTATGAAGGGTGTCGCTTCGGCATCCACCCTCCCCATCCTGTCGGGCGTGCTCGTTAAGGCCCAAGACGGCATCTTGGAATTCCAGACCTCTAACTACACCATCTCGATCCGTCATCGCATCGCGGCGCATGTCGAAGAAGAGGGCGAGATGGTTATTCCCTGTAAGATGCTCTCCAATATCACCAAGACCCTCCCCGATGCCCCGGTCACCTTTGAGCTGTCCGAGCGCCAGGTGCTGATTGGTTGCGAGAAGAGCTCTTTTAGGCTGAACACGCTCGATGCCAATGACTTCCCCGAGTTTCCGGCCTATGCCATCGAGAGTGCCGTGGAGCTGCCGACCGATGTCTTGTCCGAAATGGTCGGCCGCGTGTGGCGCGTCACCTCGACCGACAAGGCTCGCCCCATCCTGGGCGGCGTGCACATGAAGGTCGAGAACAACACCGTACGCCTGGTAGCGACCGATTCCTTCCGCTTGGCCGTGTGCGATACGCAGGTCGAGACCTCGACCCTCGAGGGCTCCTTTGAGCTTAACGTTCCGGCTGACGCCTTTAACGACGCGCTGAACATCATGGCCAGCCAGGCGACCATCATGATCGGGGCTACCGACACCCAGGTCGTCTTCGAGGCCGGCAACACCACCTACGTGTCGCGTCGCATCGAGGGCGTGTACCCCAACTACAAGCAGCTCATCCCCGATTCGTGCGTGACGAGCGTCAAGATCGACGTCGCCGCCTTTAACGCCGCCCTCAAGCGCGTGGCCGTTATCGCGAGCGCCAACCCCGCCGTCAAGTTCGAGATCGATGTCGAGAACGGGCAGATGGGCCTGTCCTCCATTTCCAATGACCAGGACCTTGCGCAGGAGACGATCGATGTCGGGGCCGAGGGCGAGTCGGGCACCATCGCCTTCAACTACCACTACATCTTCGGCTGCCTCAATGCCCTGTCCAAGGAGAAGGAGATCACGCTGGAGCTCAAGAGCTACTCGCAGGCGGGCATCTTCAAGTCCTACGACAAGATCAACTACCTGTACCTGGTCATGCCGGTCCGCATCTAGCACTGCGCCATGACCATGTTCGCCCGCGATCTTTCCGTCGCACACTACCGCAGCTTCGATAGCTATCACCTTGCCCTGGACGAGGGCGTGACGATACTTGCGGGACCCAACGCGGTGGGAAAGACCAATCTCATAGAGGCGCTGCAGCTGCTGACGAGCGGCGCCTCGTTTAGGCATCCGACCGCAGCCGAGCTCGTCCATGACGGCGTGGGCTCGTGCAAGATCGAGCTGAGGCTCGAGGGCGACGGCCGCGTGCTTGATATGGGATTGAGCGCGGAGGACGGTAAGCGCTCGTTTAGCCGCAACGGCAAGAGATGCTCTGCCGCCGGTGTGCGCGGGGTTCTTCCGAGCGTGCTGTTTTGCCCCGACCATCTGGACATGGTTAAGCGTGGCGCCAGTGTGCGCCGCGCCGCCCTCGATGACTTTGGCATGCAGCTGAGCGCACGCTATGCCGATCTTGCGAGCACCTATGGGCGCTGCGTGACCCAGCGTAACGCCTTGCTCAAGGAGACCTGGTGCTGCCGCGAGATGCTCGGCGCGTGGAACGATTCGATTGCCCGCGCGGGCTCGGCCCTGCTCGTGCACCGGTTGGCTCTGCTCGACCGGCTGGCGGGCCATGTGCACACTGCCTACGGGCAAGTAGCGTCAGGTGAGGCCGCCAACGTGACCTATGCGTCCACGCTGGGGGCTTTGCCCCAGGTCGAGGATCGCGAAGAGCTGAAGGGTTGGGCGTACGAGCGCATGCTGGCCGCCCTTGACGAGCATGCCGACGAGGAAATTCGCCGCGGCGTGACGTTGGTGGGACCGCATCGCGACGAGATTGAGTTTACCGTGGCGGGTCGCTCCGCCCGTTCATTTGCCAGCCAAGGACAGCAGCGCACGCTGGTGCTGTCCTGGAAGGTGGCCGAGGTTGCCGTGGCTCGCGATGTCCTGGGCACCGCCCCACTGCTGCTTCTGGACGACGTGATGAGCGAGCTCGACGGCGAGCGTCGCGGCGCTTTCCTGCGGCTGATTGGCGATGATATCCAGACGGTCATAACTACGACCAACCTGGGGTACTTTACCGATGACCTGCTTGATCGAGCCAAGGTGGTGAGCATGGGTGAGACGTGCTAATTACGAGCGCGAGAGCGAGACAGTCGCCTTCAGCGGGTTTTTGAACGCAGAGCGCCAGCGCATCCTGGCGGCTGCAACGCCTAAGCGCCGTGCGCAGATGGAGGCCGCCGAGGAGTCGCGCACGGTCTATCGCGCATGGAACGCGGTGTGCTCGGGCACGCGCGAGGGGCGGCATGTGACGGGACTGCGCTACCTGCCCGAGTCCAATGAGCTGCTGGTGTATCTCGACTCGCCCTCGTGGACGCAGGAAATGACGTTGTTGCGCGAGATCATCCGCGCGCGCATGGAGCGCGCCGGTGCGCATGTGGACGGCCTGGTGTTCAAAACCACCGCGCCCGGTCACACGCCGCCCGCCGCCAAGGAGCGCCTGCGCCCGGCGACGACCGAGCGCCCGCCGGCCCCGCACGCCGACCTAAGTGAGGCCGAGTGCACCGAGATCGAGCGCCAGGTGGCGCCCATCGAAGACCAAAAACTGCGCGAGGCCCTCGAGAATGCCATGAGAGCCAGTGCCGAGTGGGCCAAGGGCGTGCAAAGCAAAAAAGAGCCTTAAATCGCATCTGGTGGCCTTGTAGAGCCAAATACCCTCGGTCCCGAGGGTAATTTTTTTACGATAAACTAGTAAGGCTGTACACATTTTCTTGACTGAAGGAGGACGTGTGGCAAACGAAAACGATTACGATGGCGGCGAGATTAAGATTCTCGAAGGTCTCGAGGCCGTTCGTAAGCGCCCGGGCATGTATATCGGCTCGACGAGCGCCAGCGGTCTGCATCACCTGGTGTGGGAGATCGTTGACAACTCCGTCGACGAGGCCATGGCCGGTTTCTGCACCGAGATCCAGGTGACGGTCCACGCCGACAACTCCATCACGGTCGTCGACAACGGGCGCGGCATCCCCGTCGACGAGCACCCTGTTAAAAAGATCCCGACGCTCGAGGTCGTCATGACGATCTTGCACGCCGGCGGTAAGTTCGATAACTCGGCCTATAAGGTCTCGGGCGGCCTGCACGGCGTAGGCATCTCCGTCGTCAACGCACTGTCCAAGCGCGTGGTCGTTCAGGTTCGTCGCGATGGCAACACCTACGAGATGGAGTTCTCGCGCGGCAAGGCCGTCAAGAAGATGGAGGTCGTGGGCACCTCGGATTCGACGGGCACCACCGTCACCTTCTGGCCCGACGACGAGATCTTCGAGACCTGCATCTACGATTTCGATACGCTGCACAACCGTCTGCAGGAGACAGCGTTCCTCAATAAGAACCTCAAGATCGTGCTGACCGACGAGCGCGAGGCGACTCCCCACGTGGAGGAGTTTTGCTACGAGGGCGGCATCATCGACTTCGTCAAGTTCCTCAACGAGGGCAAGGACGTCCCCGAGGCCTTTAAGGAGCCCATCTACATCGAGGGCAAATCGGACCCGGACGCTCCCGTGGCCAAGATGGGCGAGGTCGAGGTTTCCCTGCAGTGGAATAGCGGCTACGGCGAGAACGTCATGTCGTTTGCCAACGACATCTACACTCCCGAGGGCGGCATGCACCTTGAGGGCTTCCGCACCGCGCTCACCCGCGTGATCAACGACTACGCGCGCAAACAGAACCTGCTCAAGGAAAAAGACGCCAACCTGACCGGCGACGATGTGCGCGAGGGCCTTTCGGCCGTTATCTCGGTCAAGCTGCCCGATCCGCAGTTTGAGGGGCAGACCAAGGCCAAGCTCGGTAGCTCCTATATGCGCGCGCTCACGCTCAAGATCGTGACCGACGGCCTCGCCGATTACTTGGAGGAGCATCCCAAGCCCGCCCGCGAGATCGTCAAGAAGGCGCAACAGGCCTGCAAGGCGCGCAACGCCGCCCGCAAGGCGCGCGAGGCGACCCGCCGCAAGAGCCTGCTCGAGACGGCGTCCCTGCCCGGTAAGCTCGCTGACTGCTCAGTGCGCGATGCCGAGCTGACCGAGCTCTTCATCGTAGAGGGCGACTCGGCAGGCGGTTCGGCCAAGGACGGCCGTCGCCGAGACATCCAGGCGATTCTGCCCCTGCGCGGCAAGATTCTGAACGTCGAACGCGTTGGTGACCATCGCGCGTTCTCGAGCGACACCATCCAGTCGCTGATTACCGCGATCGGCTGCGGTGTCACGACGAGTGCCGGCGACGGCGGCGACTTCGATATCACCAAGGCGCGCTACCACAAGATCATCATCATGACCGATGCAGACGTCGACGGTGCGCATATCCGCATCCTGCTGCTGACGTTCTTCTACAAGTACATGCGTCCGCTGATCGATGCCGGCTACGTCTATGTTGCCTGCCCGCCTATCTTTGGCATTAAGGTGCGCAACAAGATCCACTACGTGTATCCCAACGGCCGCCAGCCCGAAGACGAGATCCTGCGCGACACCATTCAGAGCCTGGGCCTGAACCCCGACGAGGACGACGAGGACGGCAAGGCCAAGGACGGCAAGATCACCAAGAAGCGCAAGGGCTATACCGTCCAGCGCTACAAGGGTCTGGGCGAGATGGACCCCAAGCAGCTTGCCTCGACGACGATGGACCCCAAGACCCGCATCCTGCAGCGCGTGTCGATCGAGGACGCCGTGGTGGCGGACCGCGCCGTGCGTGAGCTGATGGGTTCCGAGGTCGGCTATCGCCGCGAGTACATCGAGAAACATGCGCACGACGCGCGCTTCTTAGACGCCTAGCTTTCCCAGGCACCCCATCTTGCCCTTCAGGATTTCGGGCGCCGCACGCAAGGCGCGCGCCCTCATCCTTCAGGGCAACCTGGGGCACCTGGAAAACCTAGGAGGGTTATCCGGTGTTCCCGGTAATTCGTCTCCGTGGTAGGGAACTAATGGACCACGCAAACCATGAGGAGGTAACGTGGCAGACGATATCAACAATAACGAGGGTATGGACGAGGCCGGCGATGCCGGTATGCCCGATGATCTGAAGCGCCTGCTTGCCCGTGCTGAGCAGGGCGAGGACGGCGACCCGGACGCCTATAACCCCGATGCCGATGATGATGAGGAAGAGGACGACGACGGTGAGCTCGAGGAGAGCTTTGGCGAAGTCGACCGTGGCGCCTCGGCCGGCGAGGATATCAACGGCGGCCAGCTCCAGATTTCGGAGTTCGGTCGCGAGATGAAGCAGTCGTTTATCGAGTATTCGATGTCGGTTATCACGGCGCGCGCCCTGCCGGACGTGCGCGACGGCTTAAAGCCGGTACACCGCCGTATCCTGTATGCGATGAACGAGAGCGGCATCTACCCCAACCGCCCACATAAGAAGTCGGCCTGGACGGTCGGCGAAGTTATCGGTAAGTACCACCCGCATGGCGACTCCGCGGTCTATGAGGCCATGGTCCGCCTGGCGCAGTGGTTCTCCATGCGCACGCCGCTCATCGACGGTCACGGCAACTTCGGTAACATCGACGGCGACGGCGCGGCGGCCATGCGTTACACCGAGAGCCGCCTGGCCAAGCCCGCCATGGAACTGCTGCGTGACTTGCAGAAGGATACCGTCGACTGGCAGCCCAACTACGACGAATCGCTCGCCGAGCCCGTGGCGCTGCCTGCGCGCTTCCCCAACCTGCTGGTCAACGGCAGCCAGGGCATCGCCGTCGGCATGGCCACCAACATCGCCCCGCATAACCTCACTGAGGCGATCGAGGCCACCTGCTACCTGATCGACAACCCCGACGCCACTGTCGACGAGCTCATGCAGATCATGCCCGGTCCGGACTTCCCCACCGGCGCCATCATCATGGGCAGCGCCGGCATTAAGCAGAGCTACGAGACCGGCCGCGGCTCCATTACCGTGCGCGCCAAGGCCCACGTGGAGTCCACCAAGACCGGCCGCAGCCGCTTGGTCTTTACCGAGATTCCCTACATGGTCAACAAGGGCACCCTGCAGGAGAAGATCGCCCAGCTCGTCAACGACAAGCGCATCGAGGGCATCTCGGATATGCGCGATGAGTCCAACCAGAAGGGCATCCGTCTGGTCATCGAGCTCAAGAAGGGCGTCATTCCACAGGTCGTGCTCAACAACCTGTATAAGTACACCTCGCTGCAGACGACCTTTGGCGCCAACAACCTGGCGCTCGTCAACGGCGTTCCCAAATGCCTGAGCCTGCGCGAGATGCTGCAGCACTACATCGACCACCAGGTCGACGTCGTCACCCGCCGCACCCGCTTCGACCTTAAGAAGGCCCAGGCCCGCGCGCATATCCTCGAGGGCTACCTGATGGCTCTCGATCATATTGACGAGGTCATCAGCATTATCCGCTCCTCGCAGACCGACTCCGAGGCCAGCAGCCGCCTGATCGAGCGCTTTGGCTTTACGCCCGAGCAGACCACGGCCATCCTCGAGATGAAGCTGCGCCGCCTGACCGGCCTGGAGCGCGACAAGATTCAGGAAGAGCTGGACGGCCTGCGCCGCGCCATCGCCTACTACGAGGACCTGCTGGCGCACGAGGAGAAGATCCTGGGCGTCATTAAGGAAGAGATGCGCGAGATCTCCAAGAAGTTCGGCGATAAGCGCCGCACCGAGATCAGCCATGTCGAGAAGGACCTGGACGTCGAGGACCTCATTGCCGACGAGGACATGGTCGTGACCATCACCCACACCGGCTATGTCAAGCGCATCCCGGTGGCCGCCTACCGCGCCCAGAAGCGCGGCGGCAAGGGCGTCTCGGGCGTCAACCTCAAAGAGGACGATGTCATCGACGAGATGTTCATCGCGTCCACGCACGAGTACGTGCTGTTCTTCTCGAGCAAGGGCAAGGTCTATCGCCTGAAGGTGCACGAGCTGCCGGTGGGTACGCGCCAGGCGCGCGGTACCGCGATCGTCAACCTGCTGCCCTTCGAGGAGGGCGAGAAGATCGCGAGCGTCATCAGCTGCCGCGAGTTCCCTGCCGACGAGTATCTGATGTTTGCCACCAAGAGCGGCATGGTCAAGAAGACCGTGATGAGCGCATATGACCGCAGCCGTCGCGACGGCCTGATCGCTATCAACCTGCGTGACGACGACGCGCTGCTGAACGTGCGCCGCGTGCGCGAGGGCGACAAGATCATCCTGGCCACCACTGCGGGCAAGGCGATCATGTTCCCCGAGGACCAGGTTCGCGCCACGGGACGCGACACCAGCGGCGTTCGCGGTATTAGCATGAAGGACGGCGTGAGCGTTTTGGGTATGGAGGTTACCAACGGCAACGGCGACCTGTTTGTCATCACCGAGCGCGGCTACGGCAAGCGCACGCCGGTCGCGGACTATCCGGAGCAGAACCGCGGCGGCCGGGGCGTCTACACCATCCAGATGACCGAGCGCAAGGGAAACCTCGCGGCCATGAAGACGGTGGGTCCGCAGCACGAGCTGTTCATCGTGACGGAAGGCGCGACGGTCATTCGCGTCAAGACCGATGAGATTAGTCAGACCGGCCGAGCCACCCAGGGCGTCAAGATGATGACCGTCGACGACAACGACCGTGTGTGCGCTGTCGCCCGCATGACGGCAGCTAAGGAAAAGCCCGAAGGCGAAGGCGCCGAGGCCGAGGCAACGGTCGATGCCGAAAATACCCCAGTCGACCTAGGCGACGGCAACGACATGCCAGAGGATCTCCTAGACGAGTAAGAGGCCCTAGCTGGTAGAAAATATCAGACCCCATATATCGGCGGTCGGCGCACTGCGCGCCGACCGCTTTTTTGAAAACCTCGGGACTCGCGTTCGCCCCGGCCGCACGGCGGCATGCGAAGTCGATCGCGAGTTCCGCACGAGCCAGAGAGCACTTAATGTGCTCTCTGCGCGAGTCAGGACTGTCCGAGCAGGCGACTTCACATGCCGCCGTGCGGCCGGGGCGAACACCCTCCAAAGATTTTCAAAAAAGTTGTTGACGCGCGCGTAACGACTCGTCTAATATATCCCTTGCGCGATGGACCTGTAGCTCAGTTGGTTAGAGCGTCCGGCTGATAACCGGGAGGTCACAAGTTCGAATCTTGTCAGGTCCACCACTTTCTTTCGCAATAAACACCCCAGCGAGAGCCGAGTCGCCGCTGGGGTGTTTATTACTGTCTCCGTGGGGGTTTAGCTCAGCTGGGAGAGCGCGGGCTTTGCAAGCCTGAGGTCAGGGTTCGATCCCCCTAACCTCCACCATGATGGACCTGTAGCTCAGTTGGTTAGAGCGTCCGGCTGATAACCGGGAGGTCACAAGTTCGAATCTTGTCAGGTCCACCATCAAAACTGTGAAGAGCCTCGAGGCATGGCCTCGGGGCTTTTTTTCTTGTGTGTGATAAAACTCATTTTGGTTTTGTGTGCTGTGCGAAAGATTGGGTAGTATAGCTATTCAATGCGGCGAAGGCGCCGCGTGTTAACCGCTACGTACCGGAGGTGTTCCATGGTTCGTGTCGACATAGAGACCATCGTCATGGCCGCCGGTCCCGTGCCATCGCTTATCGTACTTCGCGAGCGCTGCAGCAAATCGGACTCCCCTGCGCCGCTGCGCTCCCTTTCTATCCAAACTGGTTCGTTTGAGGCTGCGGCTATTAGCCGCGGTATCGACAGCGGTCGTGCCGAGCGCCCGATCGCCCATGACCTGCTGCTCGACACGCTTGATGCCCTGGATGCAAAACTCGAGCGCATCGAGATTGTCCGTGCCGAGCCTCCCGTGTTCTATGCGACGGTCGTTGTTTTGGCCGACAGCAACGAGCATAGGATCGATGCGCGTCCGAGCGATGCCATCGCCCTCGCCGTGCGCAGCAATGCTCCCATGTTTGTTGAGGACGACATCATGAACCGCCTGGGGACCGTCTCTCCGGTTGCCGAGGAAGTCGATGACGAGCAGGAATTTGAGAAGTTCGACGAGTTCGTCCATACGCTCTCGCCCGATGATTTTTAAATGACGAGTAGCCATGAGACGGAGTGTGCACTGATGGGTCGCGGCGTTTCAGCCGAAGCCGCCGCCATTGCGCGCGAGGCCCAGATGCGCTCGGAGGCTTCTGAGGCGGCACGCATTGCCTATGTGACGCAGGCCCGCACGCTTCGCGAGCGCCGCGGCTCGTTTATCAAGATGGTTGTCGTCTCCGCCCTTGTCGCGGCAATCTGCTCGCGCCTTCGTGGTACAGTTGGTGCGCTTGGGTTTTCGATCTCTACGGGCCTCGTGATCTGGGGTGTGGTCGATGCGGTAATGCTGACCAACCAGATCAAGGTACTCGACAAGCGCGCGATGGATATGATGCGCGCCCGCGACGCTGCCGCCAAGATCGCTGCCGAGGCACAGGAACTGTAACGACGCCAGACTCGATGGGAAGGTCTAAAGATGGCACAGGATATGCAGGACGCCGGTAACGTCTCCGCCGAGCTCGACGCCATGGTGTGTGACCTGATTGGTGCGTTCTTGGACGACCTTGCCGCCGGCGAGAATCCGGGCGTAGTTGTGGCGATCGAGGACGCTGCTTCCAACCGATATCTGGCGGCGCTCGACGAGGACGGCGAAGAGGCGTGCCTCGAGGCGGCCACCAACTTTATCTCCGAGCACAAGATGGGTCTTAAGGACGAGGGGCTGGGCCGCATTGCCCGTTACGCTATCGGCTACACCGGTTGTGTCGAAATTGACGGCGGCTATCACGACGCCCTGCTCGTGAGCTTCTTCGAAACCATGCTCGAGAGCGGTTTTTCGGCATACGTGCTGTATGAGGGCATGGGTGCCGGCGATGGTTTTATGTGGAGCGACCCTGAACCTGCAGGTGAGGAAACCCCTCTCATCTAAAATCGCTAAAATAAACGAGTTTTCGGTAAAAGGCTCAATATTCCCGCCGAGCGTTGTGTTGCTGGGCGGGTCACATACGCGTGCCGTTTGTATATGGATAGAAGATAGGGGAACTACATGCGCGTAGAAAATCTGAGGAACATCGCCATCATCGCCCACGTCGACCACGGCAAGACGACGATGGTCGACAAGCTCCTGCGTGCCACGGACGCCTTCCGTGCCAACCAGCAGGTCGAGGACCGCGTCCTGGATTCTAACGACCAGGAGCGTGAGCGCGGCATTACGATTCTCGCCAAGAACATCTCTATCGAGTACAAGGACGTCAAGATCAACGTCATCGACACCCCGGGCCACGCCGACTTTGGTGGCGAGGTCGAGCGCGTGCTGCGCATGGCCGACGGCGCTCTGCTGCTGGTCGACGCCTTTGAGGGCCCCATGCCCCAGACTCGCTTCGTGCTGCGTCACGCTATCGACACCGGCCTCAAGATCATGATCGTCATCAACAAGATCGACCGTCCGGGCGCCAACCCCGAGAAGGCATACAACGACTGCCTGGACCTTATGGCCGATCTGGGTGCCACCGACGACCAGCTCGAGTTTGCCATGGAGCATGTTATCTACGCCAGCGGCGTCAACGGCTTTGCCCGCCATGACCCCGAGGACGGCAATATGGACATGTATCCGCTGCTCGACATGATCATCGACGACATGCCCGCCCCCGAGGTTGACGAGAACGCCCCGCTGGCCATGCAGTGTGTGACCATCGACCACTCCAACTTTGTCGGCCGCATCGGCATCGGTCGCGTGTATTCCGGCGCCATTCACCAGGGCGATCAGATCCTGGTTGTCAAGAACGATGGCTCCAGCGCCACCGCTACCGTCAAGCAGCTCTTTACCTTCGACTACCTGGGCCGCACCGAGTGCCAGGAAGTCGGCGCCGGCGACATCGCCGCCGTCGTGGGCATCGACCGCACCGATATCGGCGATGTTTACACCGACCCCGAGAACCCCGTTGAGCTCGAGCCCATCGAGATCGACCCGCCGACCCTGTCCATCGTCTTTGAGGCTTCGACCTCCCCGCTCGTCGGCCGCGACGGCGACATCGTGGGCGCCCGTCAGCTCAAGGAGCGCCTGTTCAACGAGGCCGAGAACAACGTGACCATGAAGATCGAGGAGCTCGAGGACAAGAGCGGCGTCGAGGTCTCGGGCCGCGGCATCCTGCACCTGTCCGTTCTGATGGAGTCCATGCGCCGCGAGGGCTTTGAGTTCCAGGTCGGTCGTCCCCGCGTTCTGTTTAAGAAGGACGAGAACGGCAACAAGATGGAGCCCGTCGAGCAGGCCGTCGTCGAGTGCCCGGACGAGTACTCGGGCAAGGTCGTTGAGGTCTTCGGCACCTCCGGCGGCATCATGACGAGCATGGATACCTCGGGCATCGTGACGCACCTCGAGTTTAAGATCCCGACGCGCGGCATCATGGGCCTTAAGAACCGCATCATGAACGTCACCCACGGCGAGGGCGTGTTCTACCACACCTTCCTGGAGTACGGCCCCTATGCCGGCGAGATCGGTAACCGCCAGAACGGCGCCATGATCTCCATGACCACCGAGAAGGCCGTCGCCTACGCTCTGGGTACGCTGCAGGAGCGCGGCCAGCTGTTCGTTGAGCCGGGCACTGAGTGCTACGAGGGCATGATCGTGGGCGAGCGCAGCAAGGCCGGCGACATGGTCGTCAATATTGCCCGTACCAAGAACCTGGGCAACCAGCGCTCTTCGACCTCCGATATCTCCGTCCAGCTGGTGCCGCCCCGCACCTTCTCGCTGGAGGAGGCGCTGGAGTACATCGCCGACGACGAGCTGGTCGAGATTACTCCCAAGAACATTCGCCTGCGCAAGCGTCTGCTCAACGCTACCGACCGCAAGAAGGCTGCCGTCCGCGCCGGTCAGGTCAACAAATAAGTGCTGGGTTTTATAGCTTTAATGAGAAAGGGCGTCGACCGCAATGGTCGGCGCTCTTTTTGGTGCATGGGGATTGAGGCGGCCTACGCCACCACAAAGGTGCCTGGCCCTTTTGTGGTGGTTGGCGGCTAGGCGGTGGGGAGTCCTGGCGTGTTAGCCGGCTGCTGCGGCTTGAGGTGGGCGTTGCGCCAGATGATCTGGATGGCGTAGCCGAGCGTGAAGACGAAGGCTACACCGCTGACAAAGTTGCCCATAAGAGGAAGTGCCGTGAGTGCGCCCGCGACGATACCGCCCACGGCGGCCATGGCGTAGCGGTTTTGGTTGTGTCCGACCATGCGCGCGACCGCGGTGCCCGTAAATGCCGCCGAGACCAAAGCGATGCCGATGACGCCGCACATGAGGGCGGCGGCGAGCGACAGGCCTGCAATCGAGATGATGAGCAGCAGCACGGCGGGAGCGACGGCGACCGTGCCCAGAAGACCACTTACCCACAGCGGCATGGGACGCTGATGGAGCATGCCGGCAGCGCTGGCGGTTGCGCGTGGAAAGACAAGCTCAAGCAGGATGGCGACAAAGCAGGTGGAAAGCGCCGCGGCAACGATGCCGCCGATAATGTCGTTGGCCGTAGAGGTGTTCTCGTTCTCGGTCCGGTCGATCTTGAGAGCTCCGACCTGGGCGCCCTCGGCCCGCTCGGGGTCCTGTGAGACGTGGGCGTTCACCGTGCCGGTGATGCGGGCGTTTTTACCCAGGATGAGCTTGTCGGCCCAGACCTCAACATCGCCATCGACGGTGCCGTCGATGGTTACGGTGTCGCCGGCAAGCGCCGCCGATTTGGCGGAGCCGCGCAGGGCGACCGTTTCGCCTGCCGCGTAAAAACAGTTGGCGGTGCTGCCGGTGTTGAGCACGACGTGCTGGCCGGCCACCGTGACGCTGCCATCGATTGCGGTTTTGGCGATATCGATGGTGCGTGCCGCCAGACGAACGGCGCCGCCTACGGTGCAATCGCGAATCGACAGGTTCTCACCCGCCGCGATAATATCGCGGCCGATGGAGGCGTCGTCTAGGTTGAGACTTTGGCCGGCCCAGTACAGGTCGCCTTCGATACCGGACGGAGTTGAGTCAACTTCGGTTGCGAGCACGTTTCCCGCGGTGTCGGTGCCGGCGAACGACACCGTGGGAAGTGCGGTGAGCGCGAGCGCAATCAGCGCGAATAGGATGGTGATGCGGGTCTGCGCTTTGTGGCGCCGGATCGACGGTACTTGGTTGCAAGGCATAGTGAATCCTTCGTTAGATACTCGACAGGTATCTAACAGGGTACCCAACGCGCGGGCGCTCTAAAAGAATCTCTCGGTTGCATTTCGAGGGGTTGTGCTGTGCTACCTACTTTTTACGGTGCAAAAAGCGCGCGATGTCTTCCTCGGTAGGGCTTTTAATGTCAAAGCGCAGTGATAGCCAACGCAGCCCCATGGTCACCACAACGCATACGACCAGTGCGGCAACATTGCTCATGAGGCCGCTCATGACGAGGGCTACATAGCTTGCCGATCCGGCGATGGCCGCGATGGCATAGAAGTTGGTGCGTTGGAAAATGCCCGGGACCACGCCCATAAAGCCGTCGCGCAGCATGCCGCCGCCCACGGCGGTAAAGAAGCCCATCATGATACATACGGCGGGCGCAAATCCGTACACCAACGCCTTGTCCGCGCCGGTTGCTGCATAGATGCCGACCGAGATGATGTCGAGCAGGGGAATGAGTTTTTCGGGCTTATCGACGATTGCCGGGAAGATATAGATGATGGCGGCTGTGGCGATGGAGAGCGGTAGTGCCATGGGCTGGTTGAGGATGTAGACGTTGCCGACCTGGAGCGTCATATCGCGCAAAAGACCGCCGCCCAGACCGCAGACCACCGCGAGCGCGACCGCGCCCACCAGGTCGAGCTTGTGCTCGCGAGCGACCAGCACGCCCGAGATCGATGCCGCGACAACGGCGAATATCTCGAGCCAAAATGGGATAGCGACCATGGCATCCGAGGCGTGTGAAGTAACAGTCATAGCGGCGACGACGGGCAAGATGAGGTCCTTTGATTCTCGGGTTTGAACAATGCCCGTACATAGTACATGGTTGGCGGCGATTGAGACCCTATTGCTCGGCAAACGGTAGGGACTGGGAACGGTCATGGGTACCAAACATGTGCATCAGCCTCCAAAGATGCCGAAAAATGTCGTTTTTGGAGGGTGATGTACATGTTTGAGATTCAAGGTGAAATCGAAAGCAATGGGGGACGTGGCTGAATAGGAGGGATGTCAAAATTTTGAGCGGAGCTCAAAATTTATTCGGTCGGCTTGCGCCGACCGCGCTGCGCTAAAAACGTGCCACTGGCGTGTTTTCTTTACGCTCCGCGTCCTGACGGGTTCGAATCCCTCCTCCTCCGCCGTATTTGCTTGTAAGGGACTCTAAACAAAAAAGCCCCCGTTTTCGGGAGCTTTCTCAACCAAAATGGCGGAGGAGGAGGGATTCGAACCCTCGTGACCTTATACAGGCCAAACGGTTTTCGAGACCGCCGCATTCAACCACTCTGCCACCCCTCCGCGTGGGGTAAAAACAAAGCAGGCTCGAAGGCCTGCTTTGGAATTAACTGGCGGAGAGTCAGGGATTTGAACCCTGGAGACGCTTTTGACGCCTACACGATTTCCAATCGTGCTCCTTCGGCCACTCGGACAACTCTCCGTTAAATGCGAAAGTCAGTATACACGAGGAATCGCAAAGTGCAAACAGAAAAGTTGGCATTTTTTAAAACGCTTGGCCGTGCTTGGCGCTGCAGTGGGGCTTGAGGTCCCAAAAAACGGCTTCCGACCAGCGTGGTTGATCAACTCAATTGTTCAAAAAAGGGTATTCATAAGCGACTTGGCAATGAATTTAAAAATCTTTGGGTGGTGCTGTGGGCCACTGGTATGCATTTTGCGACCACAGCCTTGTGCCCGCTGACCTGCGGCTTGGCTCAGCTTGTCCCCACGGCACCGTATCTTGAACACAGATCCGTCAAGCATTTGGTCAGCATTTGGTTGGAATGCGCATGAAGTGCCGTGTGAGCATGGACATATGTGGAGGTCATGAGGTTGTAGCTGCATATTCTTGCAGCCTAGGAGGTTGAAAGATATTATTACCAAGTCTTTTCCTGCTTCAGGCGCACCTTCACGACCTGAAGCCACATTTGCCCAGAGGAGGTGACAATATGAAGGCTTATGAACTGCTGTTCTTTGTTGACCCGTCGCTCGACCCCGAGACTCGTCTCGCTGTTATGAAGCGTATCGATACCACGATCGCTGAGGGCGCTGGCAAGGTCGACTCCGTTGACGAGTGGGGCAAGCGCAAGCTCGCCTACGAGATCAACGACCTCACCGATGGTGACTACACCCTCATCAACTTCCACGCAGATCCTACCCAGATCGCCGAGCTTGATCGCGTCCTGCGCATCACCGACGCTGTGGTCCGCCACATGATCGTCCGTCGCGACGACCAGGAGTAAGACTGTCGTTTTGGACTGGGCTTGTGCCCCAAGAGGAAGTAGTGAGTTATGAGCATCAATCGAGTGAACATCACCGGTAACCTCACCCGCGATCCCGAGCTGCGCGCCACCGCCGGCGGAACCCAGGTTCTGTCCTTTGGCGTCGCCGTGAACGATCGTCGCCGCAACGCGCAGACTGGCGAGTGGGAGGACTATCCCAACTTTGTCGACTGCACCATGTTCGGCACCCGCGCCGAGGCCGTGAGCCGTTTCCTGGCAAAGGGAAACAAGGTCGCGATCGAGGGCAAGCTGCGCTACAGCTCTTGGGAGCGCGACGGCCAGCGCCGGAGCAAGCTTGAGGTCATCGTCGATGAGATCGAGTTTATGAGCTCCCGTGGTGGCCAGGGTGGCTACGACCAGGGCGGTTACGCCCCCGCAGCTCCCGCGCCCGCAGCACGTCCTGCCGCACCGGTGGCTACGCCGCCCGCGGTCGACGTCTACGATGAGGACATCCCGTTCTAAGGGTTGTTCACCTATTTTTGAGTGAGAGGCGGCTTCGGTTCGCCGAAGTTGCCAAACGAAAGGTATTTTGACATGGCTAATGATTTTTCTGCACGTCAGCCGCGTCGTAAGTACTGCCAGTTCTGCAAGGAGAACACTGAGTTCATCGACTATAAGGACACTCAGCTTCTCCGTAAGTACATGACCGACCGTGGCAAGATTAAGCCCCGTCGCGTCACTGGCGCTTGCACGCAGCATCAGCATGACATCGCCAACGCCATCAAGCGCGCCCGCGAGATGGCTCTCCTGCCGTACACCGTCCCCGTGGTTTCCTCTCGTGGCAACCGCGACCGCGGCTAAGAAGGGAGACGCATCATGAAGGTTATTCTTCTCGATGAGATCAAGGGCAAGGGCGGCGAGGGTGACGTCGTAGAGGTCGCTCAGGGTTACGCTGAGAACTTCCTGTTCCCCAAGAAGCTCGCTGTTGCCGCCACCAAGGGCAACCTCAAGCAGCTTGACGAGCGTCGCAACAACATCGCCAAGCGCGAGGCCGTCCGTCTGGCTACCGCCAACGAGACCAAGGCTGCCTTCGAGGGCAAGACGGTCACCGTTGACGTCAAGGTCGGCGACGAGGGCATCCTCTTTGGCTCCGTTACCGCCGCTATGATCGCTGACGCCATCAAGGCTCAGCTCGGTATGGACATCGACCGCAAGCGCGTCGAGCTCGGTAAGCCCATCAAGGTTGCCGGTGCCCACACCGTTGCCATCTCGCTGTACCGCGAGATCAAGGCCGAGGTTGTCGTTCTCGTCGGCGTTACCGCCGAGGAGCTCGCTGCCGAGGCTGAGGTCGAGGAGGCCGCTGAGGTCGCCGAGGCCGAGACCGCCGAGGTCGAGACTGAGGCTGCTGCCGAGTAGCATTTGCTGCAACGCAACAATCTTGTTCTAAGAAGGGCGCTCTGGGAAACCAGGGCGCCCTTTTGTTTTTTCGCGCTGAGTGAGTGTCATGGTGAACGTTGCGTCGAAGTCCTATATACAGGACCGTTCATCCGTTTGGTTCGGTGATGATTGGCGGCGCGCGGCGCGTTTTGGGACCGTGGCTGATACTATGGATGCTCGCAAGCGATATGAATGAGGATGCTCATGGCATATGACGATAGGGAGACCGGGCTGACGGTTGAGGACCGCGGCTCCAAGTTGGGTCTTCCCCAAAACCAAGATGCAGAGGCCAATGTACTGGCCGCTATGCTGCTATCGCCCGAGGTGGTCGAAGAGGCCCAGGTCGAGCTGCAGCCCGATGACTTCTACCGGCCCATTCATAAGACCATCTATACCGCGATGGTCGATATGTACAACAGCCGCATTCCCATCGACTCCATCTCGCTGATCGATTACCTGCGAAGCATCAACAAGCTTGATGCCGTGGGCGGCGAGGCCTACATTTTGGAGTTGATGGGTCAGACCCTGTCGCTCGTCAACTGGCAGCACCATGCCGCTATCGTTCGCCGCGATTCGATGCTGCGTGAGCTGATCGGCGCCACCAACGAGATCAACGCGCTGGCCTATAACGCTCCCACCGATACCAAAGAGGTCGTGGAGCTGGCCGAGAGCAAGTTGCTCAAGGTCACGGCGCGCGAGGTCAAGTCGAGCTACAAGACGCTGACCGAGTTTATGGTCGAGGCCTATAACGAGGCCGAGGAAGTGTGCCAGGCAGGCGGCCAGGCTGCGGGCGTGCCCACGGGCTTCCCGTCGCTCGACCGCATGCTCATGGGTTTTCGCGAGGGCCAGCTCATCATCATCGGCGCCCGCCCTGCTGTGGGTAAGACGTCGTTCGCCCTGAATCTGGCGCTCAACGCTGCCGCGGCCGGTTATACCGTCGGCTTCTTCTCGCTGGAGATGTCGGGCAAGGAAATTGCCCAGCGTCTGATTTGCGCCTACGCCATGATTTCGATCAGTGACTTCCGCATGGGCCGCATTAGCCCCGAGCAGTGGGCCAATATCAACGAGGCCACGCAGACCTTGTCCAAGCTCGATATTCTGATTGACGATACGCCCGGCACCACAGTGACCGAGATTCGCGCCAAGAGCCGCCGCATGCTCCACAACAAGGAGAAGGCCATCATCATCCTGGACTACCTGCAGCTGGTGAGTCCTCCGCCGGGACGCCGCTCCGAGAGCCGTACCGTCGAGGTCTCCGAGATGTCGCGTGGTCTGAAGATCATGGCCAAGGAACTCAAGATCCCGCTCATCGCGCTGTCGCAGCTCTCGCGTCAGGTCGAATCCCGTACCGGCAAGCGCCCGCAGCTTTCCGACCTTCGTGAATCGGGCTCCATCGAGCAGGACGCCGATATCGTTATGTTCTTGGACCGCTCCGCCGACGAGGCCGAAGCCTCGCGCGACGATCGACCCGACGAGGGCGTTACGCGTATCGTCGTGGCCAAGAACCGTTCGGGCCCGATCGGCGACGTCGACCTGATGTTCCTGCCGGCATCCACCAAGTTCTATGAGCTTGATGGGGCACATGCCGAGGAGTAGGACAGGCGCCCGTTGCACGGGTATACTGGGAATGTTTTGTGCTTCTGCGTGCCGGCGTGGCGCGTAGACAGTCCATGAATGTAAGGAGTAAACATGCCGTCAACCGTTTTGGTCGGTGCCCAGTGGGGCGATGAGGGCAAGGGTAAGATCTGCGACCTGGTCGCCGGCGACTTCGATGCCGTCGTGCGCTACTCGGGCGGCAACAACGCCGGCCACACCATCGTCGTCAACGGCAAGAAGTACGGCCTGCACCAGGTGCCCTCCGGCATCATGTATTCCGACCATGTGTCGGTGATCGGTAACGGCTGCGTCGTCAACCCCAAGGTTGTCCTTGAGGAGATCGACATGTTTGAGGCCGACGGCATCACCACCAAGAACCTCAAGATTAGCGGCAACGCGCATGTCATCATGCCGTACCACATCGACCTGGATGGCGCCTTTGAGCAGAAGCTCGGCAAGAAGAACATCGGTACCACCAAGCGCGGTATCGGTCCGTGCTATCAGGACAAGATGGCCCGCATTGGCCTGCGCATGCAGGATATGCTGGACGAGGCGCTGTTCCGCGACAAGCTTGAGACCGCTCTCGCCCGCGTGAACCCCGAGCTTGAGCTCATCTACAACCTGCCCACCTACACCGTGGACCAGATTTGCGACGAGTACCTGCCCATGGCCGAGCGCCTGCGTCCCTACATCACCGAGACGAGCCTGCTGCTCAACAACATGATCGATGAGGGCAAGGACCTGCTGTTTGAGGGCGCCCAGGCGACGTTGCTCGACATCGACCACGGCACCTATCCGTACGTGACGTCTTCCAACTGCACCGCCGGCGGCGCCATCACCGGCTCCGGCGTGGGCATGAAGAACGTCGACCGCGTGCTGGGCGTCATGAAGGCCTATATCACCCGCGTCGGTTCGGGCCCCATGCCCACCGAGCTTTCCTATGAGTCCGAGGCCGGTCACACGCTGACCGAGGAGGGCTATGAGTACGGTGTGACCACCGGTCGCCGTCGTCGCTGCGGCTGGTTCGACGGCCCCATCGCCAACTACGCCTCACGCGTCAACGGCCTCACCGATATCGCCCTGACTAAGCTCGACGTGCTTTCGGCCTTCGACACCATCAAGGTGTGCGTGGCCTACGACGTCGATGGCGAGCGCTACACCAGCGTGCCCGAGCATCAGGTGCGCTTTGAGCATGCCAAGCCCATCTACGAGGAGCTCCCCGGCTGGAAGTGCGACATCACCGGTTGCCGCAGCTTTGATGAGCTGCCGCAGGAGGCTCAGGACTACGTGGCGTTTATCGAGGATCTGGCACACACCCGCGTGACGTTCATTGGCGTCGGCGCCGGTCGCGAGCAGATCATCAACCGATTCTGGAAGTAATCGGGACTATTTGGTTATTGCGATATACCCCTTTGCAGCCCAAGCGGGCGGCCGAGGGGTATATTTGCTTGCAAAGGGCTCGCGCGGAGCGGGCCATTCATCCATAGAGGAGGCACCCTTGAAGGCGGACACTCAAACCATCGACATCCTGTTGTTGGGCAGCGGCGGCCGTGAGCATGCTTTGGCAGCTAAGCTCGCAGCATCACCGCGCGCCGGCAAGCTCTACATCGCGCCGGGCAACGGCGGCACCGCGAGCTGCGGCGAGAACGTTGTTCTCGACGACTGCGATCCTGCGGCCGTGGCGGCGTTTGCGCAGAGCCACGGATGCGGACTCGTGGTAATTGGCCCCGAGGCTCCGCTCGTGGCGGGCGTGGCCGACGCCGTGCGCGCGGTGGGTATTCCCTGCTTTGGCCCGGGTGCCGAGGGCGCCCAGATGGAGGGCTCTAAGCTGTTCTCCAAGCAGCTCATGGAGCGCGCGGGCATTCCGACGGCAGCCTACGGCTCGTTTACCGACGAGGCTTCGGCTCTTGCTTATGTGCGTGAGCAGGGCGCTCCGCTGGTCGTCAAGGCCGACGGCCTTGCCGCGGGCAAGGGCGTTATCGTGGCGACCGAACTTGAGCAGGCCGAGGAGGCCGTGCGCGAGTGCTTTGGCGGCACCTTTGGCGATGCCGGCAACACCGTGGTTATCGAGGAGATGCTGACCGGCCCCGAGTGCTCGCTTTTGGCCTTTACCGACGGCAAGACCGTGCGCCCCATGGCCACCTCGCAGGACCACAAGCGCGCGCTCGAGGGCGACAAGGGCCCCAACACCGGCGGCATGGGTGTCTACAGCCCGGTGCCCATCGTGACCGACGAGGAGCACGCCACCATGGTGAAGGTCATGGAGCAGACCGTTGCCGAGCTTGCTGCCGAGGGCATCGACTACCGCGGCTGCCTGTACGGCGGCTTTATGCTCACGCCCGCCGGCCCCAAGGTGCTGGAGTTCAATGCCCGCTTTGGCGACCCCGAGACGCAGGTCGTGCTGCCGCGCCTTAAGAACGACCTGGTTGAGGTCATGCTGGCCTGCGCCAACTGTGAGCTCGATCAGATTGAGCTCGACTGGCGCGACGAGTGGGCCGTGGCCGTTGTCCTGACGAGCGCGGGCTATCCCGGCAGCTACGAGAGGGGCAAGGTCATCGCCGGTATCACCGATGCCGAGGCCATGGAGAACGTGACCGTGTACCACGCGGGCACTGCTGTGGTGAACGGCCAGCTCTTGACCAATGGTGGTCGCGTGCTTGCCGTGACCGCTCTGGGCGACACGTTCGAGAACGCTCGCAACCTTGCCTACGAGGCCTGCGAGAAGATTGATTTTGAGGGTAAGACCCTGCGTCACGACATCGGCCTGCGCGCGCTGCGCGGCCGCGACGCCTGGGATGCCTAAAGTCCGAGAGGAATGAGACGGATGGACGAAAAGAACGAAGAGCTCGTGGATGCGCAGATCGTCGAGGAGGACAGCCGCGTGTATGGGCACGCCGAGGGCGAACCTGGTGGCGAGGTCGCTGACGAGCCGGCGCTGGTGCTGGGCGACGATGACCCGCACGATGCCGAGCTGCACGAGAAGATTCTTTCGGAGGAGTGCGCCTGGAAGGGCAAGATCCTCGACGTCCACCGTCTTGAGGTTGAGCTGCCCAACGGTCGCCGCAGCGCCCGCGATATCGTTCGCCATCCGGGTGCTGCGGCCGTTGTGGCGCTGACCGAGAGTGGCAAGATCGTACTGGTGCGTCAGTACCGCACCGCCATCGACCGCGTGACGGTCGAGATTCCCGCCGGCAAGCTCGATTCAGGTGAGGACCCGCTCGATTGCGCCAAGCGCGAACTGCATGAGGAGACGGGCTTTAGGGCTGGTCGCATTCGCTTTTTGACGTCGATTGTCACGTCCTGCGGTTTTTTGCGATGAGATCATCCACATCTACTTGGCTACCAAGCTCGAGTTTGATGCGCCCAACCCCGACGATGACGAGTTTGTCAACGTGGACCTGGTGCCGCTGCACGAGCTGATCGACGCCGTGCTCGACGGCAAGATCGAAGACGCCAAGACCGTCGTGGGCGCTCTTGCCTGCGACAGTATCGCTCACCGACTAGGCGGGGCAGAGCTCTAGGTTACGCGGTTTTACCAAACCGCGTAACGAGTCGACGCTGCAAACGCCCCTAAGCGGCAATCTGCCTTTCAATCGTCGCTCGCGTACCGAAGTACGCGTCGCTCCTCTTTCAAGGCACCTTGCTCGCTTAGGGACGTTTTCGCTGACGCTGCCAGAACATCGGCGTTATGCTTGTTGGGACGCTTTGTTTTCAGCCTGACCGGTTCAACCGGATTTCTCACGCTATTTATTTCTCTTCGAGGATTGCATGTTTAAAAGGTTTCTCTCGTATTACGAGCCCCAGATGGGGCTTTTTGTTGCTGATACTGTTTGTGCTCTGGTGCTTGCCGCCATTGACCTGGCGTTCCCCATTATCCTGCGCAATTTGACCGGTGGGCTGTTTACTCAGGGTCAGGCTGTCATTATGCAGGCGCTCGGCATGATCGCGGTGGGCTTGGTGCTGATGTATGCCGTCCGCTGCGCCTGCCGCTATTTTGTGAGCTATTGGGGTCACGTGATGGGCGCGCGTATGGAGTCCAAAATGCGCGAGGACCTGTTTGACCAGTATGAGCGCTTTAGCTTTGCGTACTTTGACCGCAACAGCTCGGGCGACATGATGAGCCGCGTGGTCAACGACCTGTTCGATATCTGCGAGGCGGCGCATCACGTGCCCGAGTGGATCATCATCTGCGGCATCGAGATTATCGGCTCGTTTGTGATCCTCTTTACCATCGCCCCGGTGCTGGCGCTTGCCATGGCTGTGGTGACGGCGGCGTTTGCGGTCATCATGTTTTGGCAGAACATGCGCATGCGCGAGGTCTTTAGCGACAACCGCAAAAAGATCAGCGGCATCAATGCGCAGCTGCAGGATTCGCTGGCGGGCATGCGCGTGGTCAAGAGTTTTGCCAATGAGGAGACCGAACGCTTCAAGTTCCGCGCCTCCAACAATCGCTATCTTTCGTCCAAGGAGAACATGTATCACGCCATGGGCGTCTATACCGCGACGTATGGCCTGCTCTCGGGTGTGCTCTATGTGATCGTGGTGCTGCTGGGCGGCTGGCTGGTCGCCCAGGGACAGCTGCAGGCGGTCGATATGGCGACCTTTGCACTCTATATTTCGCTGTTCTGCACGCCGCTCGAGACACTCGTCAATTCGGCCGAAACGTATCAGAAGGCCATCGCCGGCTTTAAGCGCATGGACGAGGTGCTCTCGACCGCGCCGGATATCCAGGACAAGCCGGGCGCTACGGATCTGCAGGTGACTGCCGGCGCCGTGGAGTATCACGACGTGTGCTTTAACTACGAGGACGTTGAGCTGGGCGAGGGCGATGCCGAAGAGCGTCCCGTTATCGACCATATGAATCTGTCCATCAAGCCCGGGCAGACCATCGCTTTGGTTGGCCCTTCGGGCGGTGGCAAGTCCACGACCTGTTCGCTGCTGCCGCGCTTTTATGACGTGGCTGCCGGATCCATTAGCATCGACGGCCAGGACGTGCGCGATGTGACGCAGCAGAGCCTGCGTCGCGCCATCGGCCTGGTGCAGCAGGATGTCTATCTGTTTGACGGCACGATTGGCGAGAACATCGCCTACGGCAAGCCGGGCGCTACGGCAGGAGAGATCGCCGAGGCCGCCCGTCGCGCCAACATCGATGCCTTTATCGAGTCGCTTCCACAGGGTTATGACACGGTCGTGGGCGAGCGCGGCAGCCGTCTTTCGGGCGGACAGAAGCAGCGTGTTGCCATCGCGCGAGTGTTTCTCAAGAACCCCAAGATCCTTATTTTGGATGAGGCGACGAGTGCTTTGGATAACGAGAGCGAGGAGGCGGTGCAGGAGTCGCTCGAAGAGCTGGCACGCGGCCGCACCACGATTATCATCGCCCACCGTCTTTCGACCATTAAGCATGCCGATGAGATCGCGACCGTTGAGCATGGTCGCGTTGTGGAGCGTGGCACGCACGAGGAGCTTCTCGCCCGTGGCGGCACTTATGCCCGTTACTATCGAATGCAGTTCGAAGGTGCGCGTGCGCACGAGCTCGACTGATTGATATGACAGGAAGTTTATGGCTGACAAGAACCCTTTGACTCCGGAAGAAGTGACGGAGTTATTCTCCGAAATCGATGCATCCGGTGTCTTGGATCCCACGCTTGCCAAAAAGCGCACCGAGCGCATGCGTGAGAAGGAGGCTGCGGCCAAGCGCGGTGACAAAGCGGCGCTAGCGCAGCTGCGCAGCGAGGACCGCGCGAGCCAGGCAAAACATATCGACCCGCTGTCCGAGGACGACCCTTCGGGCTCGCAGGTGAGCCATACCATTACGAAGACTGCCATGGCCGTGGTCATTGGCATCTTGGTGCTGATTGTGGGCATGCAGATTGGCTACGGCGTGATGCGACGCCTGAACACCGCCAACCTGTCCGAGAGCGTTTCGGTGGATACCGTTTCGACGGCGCTGAAGGGCGGCCTTGAGTGGGGCAACGGCTTTACGCAGTTCCCGCTCGACTTTACCGTCGATGAAGCTGATGAGCGTACGGGCACGGTCGAGGTGACGGTGTTGGACACATCGTCTGCCAACGAGCTCGAGCTGCTGTCCAACGGGCAGATTCAGGCCGCTGCGCTTGCGACCAACGCGCTGCTCAACGATAAGATCGACCGCGTGGTGTATAACGTTCACGCCTATATCGACGAGGATAGCAACATTCAGCACGATTCCTTCTTTGGCATGTTTCCCGCGCGGGGTCATCAGAGCGCCATTTTGACGTTTGTGTGGACCAAGAGCTCATCCAACGCCACGAGTATCGACTGGAAGATGCGCATCGTAAGCATGGACGACACCATTGCCGAGCGCATTCAAAAACAGGTGAACTCGGTTTCGTCGCTGATCGAGGACCCGGTGGTGAGCCAGACCAAGATTGACGAGGAAAAGGCCGAACGTGACCTGGAGCATCGTCTGCATGGCCGCGAGATTTTCCGCGGCGGCAAGCCCGATCGCTCACCGTCCGATCTGCTGGAACAGGACAAGCAAAAGTAAGAGGCCATTATCCCGCGTGAGCCACAAGCCCACGCGGGATAATTTTTCTGGGACGGGGATTAAATAATCATTATGCATAGAAAGTCATAATTATCATTTCGTAAACATTTCGATGAAATTAACGCCATGAGGCATGCTTGCGGTTACAATACCGCGAGGCCTAACTACACACCTTTAAGCCGGTCCTGTGAGACCGGGAAGGAGAATTATGGCGAACAACCATACCGCGGGCGCTGCCGCCCGCACCTTCGCGCCCAGCGAGCTTTGCCAGCGTATGCTGGCCAAAACCAGCAAGGGCACCTGCGGTCCCTGTATCCTGTATCTTGAGGATGGGACCAATTTTTTATGGACGTGCATGCGGCGCCGAGGGCACCGCGACCGGCGAAGTCTGCTTCAACACCTCGCTCGAGGGCTACTTTGAGGTCATGACCGACCCGAGTTATGCCGGCCAAATTGTAACCATGACCTATCCGCAGATCGGCAATTACGGTATCGACGAGACCGATGTCCAGTCGGCCTTCCCCGGCGACGCCGTGCGCCCTGCGAGCGCTCCGGCTATGCGCGGCATGATCGTTCGCGATATGTGCGCCACGCCTTCTAACTGGCGCTCGGCCGTCAGTGTGCCGGAGTACCTGCGCGCTCACGGCATCGTCGCTATCGAGGGTATCGACACCCGCGCTCTGGTGCGCCATCTGCGCGACAATGGTTCCAAGATGGGCATTATCTCGACCGAGATCTTCGACGTCGACGAGCTTGCCGAGCGCTTGTCCGCTGCGCCCACGCTGGTAGGCGAGAACCTGGTCAAGACCGTAAGTTGCCCCGCGCCTCACGAGTTTGTGGCCGCCGACCTGCCTGCCACGCATGACTTTGCGCTTGCGGCTGCCGCTCCTGCCCGTCACAAAGTGGTCGCCTACGACTGCGGTGTGAAGCGCGGTATTCTGGAGGGCCTGGTCCGTGCCGGCTGCGATCTCACCGTCGTGCCGTGGGATACGCCCGCCCAGCAGGTGCTCGACATGAATCCCGATGGCGTCTTTTTGTCCAACGGCCCCGGCGACCCCGATGCCGTGGTGGAGACCTATGAGCAGGTACAGCAGCTGATCGGCAAGGTGCCGGTCTTTGGCATTTGCCTCGGTCACCAGATGATCAGCCTGGCCTGCGGCGCCCAAATGGAAAAGCTTAAATTCGGTCACCGTGGCGGTAACCAGCCGGTTATGAATCTGGTGAGCCGTCGCGTGGAGATCACCGCGCAAAACCACGGCTTTGGCCTGCTGTTCCCCAGTCTGGGCAAACTGATTCCGGAGCTTTCCGGCGGCGAAACCGAGCATGCGGCCGACGGTGACCTGCGCGCCTGGGTGCGTCGCGGCATCGCGCCGGTCGTGATGAACGAGCGCTTTGGTCGCATTCGCCTGACACATGTGAACCTCAACGACGGCACCGCCGAGGGCATCCAGCTGCTCGACGCCCCGTGTTTCTCGGTCCAGTACCACCCCGAGGCTTCGCCTGGCCCCACCGATGCCCACTATCTCTTTACCGCCTTTACGCGACTCATGGACGGCGAGGAGAACTACCTGGACATCGACACCGCGAAGGACCGCCTCGCCGGCTGGAATTTCGCCGAGTCCGAGAACGCTGCGACCGAGGAGAACTAACATGCCTAAACGTACTGACATCAAGCGCATCCTCGTTATTGGTTCGGGCCCTATCGTCATTGGCCAGGCCTGTGAGTTCGACTACTCCGGCGCACAGGCCTGCAAGGTGCTCAAGGAGGATGGCTTTGAGGTCATCCTGGTCAACTCCAATCCGGCGACCATCATGACCGACCCGGGTCTTGCCGACCGCACCTATGTCGAGCCCATCACCGCCGAGTTTATCGAGCGCGTAATCAAGAAAGAGCGCCCGGACGCGCTGCTGCCCACGCTGGGCGGCCAGACCGGTCTGAACGCCGCCGTCGAGCTGGCAAAGGACGGCACGCTCGACAAGTACGGCGTCGAGATGATCGGCTGCGACCTGGCCGCTATCGAGCGCGGCGAGGACCGCAAACTCTTTAACGAGGCCATGGCCGAGATCGGCCTGGAGGTTGCGCGCTCGGGCTATGCCTACAGCGTGGCCGACGCCGAGGCTATCGCCGAGCGCGTGGGATATCCCTGCGTACTGCGCCCGAGCTTTACCCTCGGTGGCGCCGGCGGCGGCATCGCGCATACCCACGAGGAGCTCGTCTCCATCGTGAGCCAGGGCCTTGAGCTCTCGCCTGCCCATGAGGTGCTGGTCGAGGAGTCCATCGAGGGTTGGAAAGAGTATGAGATGGAGGTCATGCGCGACCACGCCGGCAACGGCATCATCGTGTGCTCCATCGAGAATCTCGACCCCATGGGCGTGCACACCGGCGACTCCATCACCGTGGCGCCGGCGCAGACGCTCTCCGACCTTGAGTACCAGCGCATGCGTGTCGCCTCGCTCGCCATCTTGGGGAAGATCGGCGTCGAGACCGGCGGCTCCAACGTGCAGTTTGCCGTGAACCCCCAGACCGGCCGCCTGATCGTCATCGAGATGAACCCGCGCGTGAGCCGTTCGTCCGCACTGGCCTCCAAGGCCACGGGCTTCCCCATCGCCAAGGCCGCCGCTCGCCTGGCCGTGGGCTACACGCTCGACGAGATCGTCAACGACATCACCAAGGCAACGCCCGCCTGCTTTGAGCCCACAATCGACTACTGCGTCGTCAAGGTGCCGCGCTTTGCCTTCGAGAAGTTTAAAGGCACTGATCCTACGCTCACCACGCGCATGAAGGCCGTGGGCGAGATTATGGCGATCGGCCGCACCTTTGAGGAGGCCTTCGGCAAGGCCATGCGCTCACTGGAGGACGGTCACCAGGGCATCTGCGCCGGTGGCAAGGAGGGTGCCGACAAGCTGAGCGACGATGAGCTCGCTCAGGCCGTGGCAACCCCGACCGAGCACCGCATCTTCTTTGTGGTCGAGGCCCTGCGCCGTGGCTGGGACATCGCCCACATCCATGCCATCTGCGGTATCGATCCGTGGTACCTCAACCGTATCAACGACATGGTGCAGGTCCAGGAGAGCATCCGCGGTCTGCGTGTGGAGGATATCGACGCCGACGCGATGCGCCTGCTCAAGCAGTACGGCACGAGCGACGCCGAGATTGCCGCGCTGACCGGCTCGGACGAGCGCTTTGTGCGCGCCTATCGCAAGGGTCTGGGCGTGGTTCCCAGCATGAAGACGGTCGATACCTGCGCTGCGGAGTTTTCGAGCGCCACGGAGTACCACTACAAGACGTACGAGAACATCTACCGCACGAGCCCGGATGCCAAGAAGTGCGTGGCTCCCGACGAGACCACGCCGGCGGACAAGCCCAAGGCGATGATCCTGGGCGCCGGCCCCAACCGCATTGGCCAAGGTATCGAGTTCGATTACTGCTGCGTGCACGCGAGCTACGCACTGGCGGCTCGCGGCTTCGAGACCATCATAGTCAACTGCAACCCCGAGACCGTTTCGACTGACTACGACACCTCGGACCGCTTGTACTTTGAGCCGCTCACCTACGAGGACGTCATGGACGTTATCGATGTCGAGCGCCCCGACGGCGTCGTGGTGACGCTCGGTGGCCAGACCCCGCTTAAGCTGGCGCGCATGCTCGAGGAGAGCGGCGTGAACATTATGGGCACCAAGCCCGATGCCATCGACTTTGCCGAGGACCGCGAGCGCTTCGCCGCTCTGCTCGACAAGCTGGGCATCATGTACCCGCCGGCGGGCCAGGCCACCTCGTTTGAGGAGGCCGAGGCCGTGGCCGCGCACATCGGCTATCCGCTGCTGGTGCGCCCGAGCTATGTGCTGGGCGGCCGCGGCATGATGATCGCCTACGATGCCGAGCATCTGCGCGATTACATGGCCGAGGCTGCGCGCATTAGCCCCGACTACCCGGTGTACCTGGACCGCTTCCTGGAGGGTGCGATCGAGTCCGACGTCGACGCCCTGTGCGATGGCGAAGAGGTATACATCGGCGGCATCCTGGAGCATATCGAGGAAGCCGGTATTCACTCCGGCGACTCCGCGACCTGCATCCCGCCGTTCAGCTTTAGCGAGAGCCTGCAGGCGAAGCTCCGCGAGACCACGCGCCGCATCGCGATGGCGCTGGGCGTGCGCGGTCTGGTCAACGTGCAGTACGCCATTAAGGGCGAGACCGTTTACGTGATCGAGGCCAACCCGCGCGCCAGCCGTACCGTGCCGTTTATCTCCAAGGCCACCGGCGTGCCGCTGGCCAAATGCGCGGCGCGCATCATGGCAGGCGATTCCATCGCGAGCTTGGGCCTGCCGAGCGACGAACGTCAGCTGGACTGGTTCTGCACGAAGGAAGCCGTTATGCCCTGGGGTCGTTTCCCGGGCGCCGACGTCATCCTGGGGCCCGAGATGAAGTCGACGGGCGAGGTCATGGGTATCGCTAAGAGCTATCCCGAGGCATACGCCAAGACGCAGCTGGCGATCGACTACAGGCTGCCCGACCCGAGCGCCGGCAAGGTATTCATCAGCGTGTGCGACCGCGACAAGCGCCACATCCTTTCGGTCGCGCGTATCCTGCGTTACCTGGGCTTTGACATCTGCTCCACCGAGGGTACGGCGCGCGTGCTGCGTGGAGGCAACGTGACGTGCGAGATCGTGGAGAAGATTAGCGGCCCGCACGACGGCGAGCGCCCCAACATCGGCGACCTCATCGCCGATGGCAAGATCGCGGTGATCATCAACACGCCGTACGGTCCGGGCTCGCGCGGCGACGGCTATCTGCTGCGCACCGAGGCGGTGCGACGCGGTGTGACCTGCGTGACCGCGATGTCTGCCGCCAACACGTATGTGAGTGCCATCGAGGCGGTGCGCGAGGACCAGCAGGGTCACGGCAGCGCCAACGACATGGGCATGGACGTCATCGCCCTGCAGGACCTGCCGCAGCACACGGTGTAATGTGACCTGGTCGGCCGGGGCGGCAGCCGGACACTTTCTCTCGGAAACTGGGCTTCGCGAAGTTTTCCGAGAGAAAGGACCGCCTCCCGCCCCGGCCTACGGTGACTCGGTTGCACCGTGTGCTGCCGAAGGGGCTTTGTGCGATGACTAGGGCTGAATAGAAAATGAGTGTGGGCGCCGTCGTTCGTTTGAACGACGGCGCCCACGTTTTGGATTTATTGGGCTGTGGCGGTGAAGGTTGTTTTGTCGGCGGCGATGTGCACGTGCAGCTTTGCCTGACCGTCGCAGCTGATGAGCACGCCTACCTCGAACGGGGTTCCCGTCTTGTCGTAGGTCGAACGCACGATGCGCATCGCCGCCTTACCGGTGTTCTGTCCCAAAAGACGCGCCTCATGCTTGTCGAGGTTGACCGTCTCGTAGACGGCATCGACGCTTGCGGGCAGGATGCCGGTCTTTTCCGCGATGTAGGCGTAGAGCGAGCCATCCACGTCTTTGCGCGTGAGCTCGGGGCAAAGTGACACGGGGATATAGACGTAGTTGAGCTCCATGGGTTTGTCGTTGGCGAGACGCAGGCGGCGAATCTCCCAGACGGGTGTCCCTTCGGGCACTTTGAGCCCGGAGGCGATGCCGCGGACGGCCGGTATGCTTGAAAAGGCGAGAATCTGCGAGCTCGGAACCCGTCCCGCTTCGCGCATCCGCGCGCTGAAATTCAGGGCCAGGTCGATGCCGGGTGCTGAAGTTTGGGGCTTGATGAACGTGCCCTGGCCGCGCTTGCGCACCACGCGCCCCTCGATGACGAGATCTTGGAAGCAACGGCGCACGGTCGCGCGCGATAACTCCAGCCGCTCACAGATTTCGAGCTCGCGTGGCAGCGGCGTCTTGGTGTCGAACGCCTGGCTGGCGATAAGCAGAGCGATTCGATGTTTAAGCTGGACATAGAGCGGCGTATCACCGCTGCGGTCGAAGGGTTCGGAGGCGAGAAACGAGATCATATCCATGGGGTACCTCCATGTCGTGGGCGTACGTGACATGGTCTGACACTGCGGGGCAAACCGGAGATGCCAGGCCCGATTCTTGCTGGTATGTATGGTGCATAAGGAACATAAAACATTTATCAGGCAATCTACCTGCTATTTTAAAAATAATTAGAAGAAAAAATAATTTAGGCACAAAAATAGTTGCTACCGTTAACCGATGAATAGTTGCCGTTCGCAACTATTTTCTTGTACCGAACATGCCCCGGCGCAACAATAATCTCAGCAAAAAGCAAAGCCGTGCGACACACGGCAGGTCGAGAGGAGACCGCATGCGGTATCTGGTAATGGTCAGTCACGGAACGCTCGCTCCCGGACTGCACAGTGTCCTCAAGATGCTCGGCAATGACGCCCCGAACATCTTGTCGACGAGTCTCGTGGACGGCATGGGCGCTGACGAGTATGTCGAGAACGTCAAGGCGATGCTCGCTCCCGTTACCGCCGATGACGAGGTTGTCCTGCTTGGTGACATCCTGGGCGGATCGCCGCTCACCAATGCCATGAACACGCTGGCCGAGAAGGGTTTGCTCGCCCACACCATTGCCTTCGGCGGTATGAATCTGCCCATGGCTATGACCGCCATGATGGGGCTTGCCACCATGGACCTGGATTCCCTCAAGCAGATGATGCTGCAGGAGGGCAAGAACGGTATGTCCGAGCTCGTTGTCCCGACCGATGACGCCGACGACGAGGACGACGACATCTAGGCAGCGCATCCGCCCAAATTTTCGTGATGGAGCGGGGGTTAAGAGGAAAGACCCCCGGTGATAAAGAAAGGGAGAACGCATGATTTCGTTCATCCGTATTGATGACCGTATGATCCATGGACAGACCGTTACCCGTTGGGCCCTCGAGTATCCCTGCGACGGTCTTATCGCCGTCAACGACGCTGCAGCGTCCAACCCCGTGCTCAAGGAGGCCTACAAGAGTGCCTCGGGCAAGAAGACGTTCGTGTGGACCAAGGAGCACTTCAAGGAGGTCTCCGAGAAGGTTCTCAAGTCCGACACCAAGTACTTCCTGATCACCAAGAACCCGCTCGACATGAAGGAACTTCTCGTCGATTTTGGCTTTAAGCCCGGCATGGACCGCATCATCGTCGGTCCCTGCAACGATCGTCCCGGCACCACCAAGCTTGGCAACAACCAGTCGATCACGCAGGAAGAGGCCCAGGCGCTCGAGGATCTCACCAACGCCGGTTACACGGTCGAGTTCGCCCTTATCAAGGAGAAGTCCATCGGTGAGTGGCCCAAGTTCCGCGGTCAGTTTGGCTTCTAGTTAGGTGCCAGCCGCATTTTGGTATCTACAGCCCTTGGTGAAAGGGGCTGAGGAATAAAGAAAGGGGAAAGCATGGCAATCAATGCATTCCAAGCCGCGCTGTTCGGCCTGTTCGCCTGCCTGGCATCGCTGCCTGGCATGGGCGGCACGACGATCGGCAACTACACTCTGGGTCGTCCTCTGGTCGCCGGCCTCATCGTCGGCATCATCATGGGCGATATGCAGACGGGTATCCTCGTCGGCGCTGCCATCCAGGTTGTCTACATCGCTCTCGTGACCCCCGGCGGAACCGTCTCCGCCGACGTCCGCGCCGTGTCCTATATCGGCATCCCGCTGGCGATCCTCGCCATCAAGAACTCGGGCATCGATCCCGCCTCCGCTGAGGCTGCCGGCATGGCCGCATCCCTCGGTGCCGCCGTCGGCACGCTCGGCACTGTGCTCTTCTATGGCACCGCCACCATCAACCTGGTGTGGCAGGGCATGGGCTGGAAGTGGCTCGAGAAGGGCGATCTCCACAAGCTCTACCTGGTCAACAACGTTCTGCCTTGGATCGGTCACATCGTCTGCTCGTTCCTCCCGACGTTCATCATCACCATGGGCGGCACCGCCATGGTCGACCTCATGAAGACCTACATGCCCATGGACGGCATCGCGATGAAGACGCTGTTTACCGTCGGCTCGCTGCTGCCTACCGTCGGTATCGCCATCCTGCTCAAGCAGGTCATCTCTAAGCCCACGGACTTCCTGACGTTCTTCTTCGGCTTCACCCTGTCCGCTGTTATGGGCTGCAACCTGATCGCCGCTGCCGGCATCGGCTGCTTCTTCGCCCTGATCAACTATGAGATCGCTTCGCTCAAGATCGACCTCGCAAACGCTCCCAAGGCAGCTATCGCCTCGGGCTCAGATGATGAGGAAGAGGAGGACATCTAATGGCAGAGAAGAAAAAGCTCTCTAAGAAAACGCTTGCCAAGTCGTTCCGTAACTGGTCCTATGGCAACCTGACCTGCTTCTCGCAGGAGCACATGCAGACCTTCGGTTACCTGTGCGCCATGCTTCCGATTGTCGAGGAGCTCTACGACACGCCCGAGGAGCAGAAGCAGGCCCTCCAGACCTACTCCGCGTTCTTCAACACCGAGCCGCAGATCGGCACCATGATTGTCGGCGTCACCGCCGGCCTCGAGGAGGCTCGCGCAAACGGCGAGGCCATCGACGACGACGCCATCAACGGCATCCGCGCCGGCCTCATGGGCCCGCTCGTCGGCCTTGGCGACTCGCTGATCGTCGGTACCCTGATCCCGATCCTGCTCGGTATTGCCCTCGGTCTCTCGACCGGCGGCTCCCCGCTCGGCGCCATCTTCTATATTGTCGTGTGGAACCTGCTCATGTTCCTTGGCATGCGCTTTGCCTACAACCAGGGCTATGAGCTCGGCGGCAAGGCGGTCGAGGCCCTCGTCGGCCCCAAGGCCAAGGCTCTGCGTGATTCCATCGTGATGGTCGGTACCATGGTCATCGGTGCAGTCGGTGCTACCTGGGTCTCCATCACCTGCAGCCCCAACCTGGTGCTGCCCGGTGGCGGTAAGTTCCAGGACACGCTCGATGGCATCTATCCGCACCTGCTGCCGATGATCTTCATCATCTTCTGCTGGTACATGATGACCAAGAAGAAGGTCAACCCCATCGTTATGATGCTGATCCTCGTTGTGATCGCATTTGTGGGCGTTCTCATTGGCTTCTTCGACCCGGCACTGAGCTACTAGTCATCATCCCCTGGCCCCCTGTAAGGCCGTGCGGCCTCAACCGCACGGCCTTCTGATTTTGCGCCGCCCTTCAAGGGCAATATGGCCAGCGACCTCCATCGCCTACACGACACCCGCTATATTGCTCTTGAAAGATGACGTATTCGACAAACGATGCACTTGCGCATGATGCACACTTTGCACGAGGAGGACCATATGCACGAGAAACATGGACACGACCTTTCGCGCGACGACTTGATTCGCGAGGCAAAGATGCAGGCCGATGCTATTCAGCGGCTCAATGTTTGGCTGCGCCTGGGCTATTCGCTCGTGGCGATTGGCTTTTTGATGGGGATGTGGGGTATGCAGGGCGGCCCCGGCTGGGGTGTCCCCGTGGGCATCGTGTGCCTGGTGGTGGGCACTCCGCTTTCGATCGTGCTTAAGGTCGGCACGACCAACGCCAAAAAGAATGTCGAGCGCATGCTCGAGGCCGCTGGTGTCGACGTTGAGGAGCTTATGCGACGCAAGAAGGACGAGCAATAGACTTCCGCGTTGGGGTATCATAAATAATTGTTGCGAATGTTAACTAATGTACGGCAAATGACGGTTTTATGGCCCTTCTAGAGTTGCAAAGGACAATATCCCCAGTGGATTACGATGACGTCGCTCGAAAACTGATTGTGTACTCACGTTCCCTTGCCAAGGGATCCTTGAGTGCTGCCGGCGGCGCCAGTGTGGGCGAGGCACCGGTTTTACAGTATCTATCGGGTATTGACGGTGATGTCATTCCCTCCGAGATTGCCAAGAAGCTGAAATTCTCCCGTGCGCGCATGTCGCATATCTTGGATTCACTCGAGAGTAAGGGTTACGTTCAGCGCAGGACTGATCCAAACGATCGTCGGCGTGTGCTGGTGAGCATTACCGAGGAAGGCCGTGATTTCGCGGCGGAAAAAAAATGCCGAGAGTGTGGCATCGCTCTCGAAACAACTCTCAGCGCTCGGCGAGCACGATGCCCAGGAGCTCGTGCGCATCCTGAATAAAGCTTACAGCCTTACCTATGATGCCGACGACTACCTGGACAATCTATAAGGATAAAGACAGACATTTAGGTGCATCTTGAAATGCACCCGGGACAGTTGTGCCCATCAGCCACCGTCAACATCTCATTCCAAACCAAATCAGCCAACGTACGTCATGGCAATCCCCGGTAGGTTGCAGGATGGCGGCTGAGCCTTTCCCTCGGGAAACTTCGCGAAGCCCAGTTCCCGAGGGAAAGGTATGGTCTGTGTAATACCAGACAAACAGTACATTTTTGCTAGATTGGTATTTGACTGAAGAACCAATTGGTATGGCTTATTAAGCCCACCTTGCCGCTGACGCTCATTTTACTGCCGCTGGTGGACTTCCGAACTTGGTTGCGCAAGTGCTCCCATATATTGATATGACCTAGTAGGTGGCTATCTGGTTACTACCAGTTGGCCCCTTGGTAACGGGTGGCCCCATTGTGCGGAATGTACCGAACATCCCCGTTTGATACGTTTTCCCATGCTGCCGGGGGGGCGTCCTCGGCACCTCAGCATCTCGGAAGAAAGGAGACCAGGTGCGCAGGAATTCCATTTTTACGAAACGGTGGGTGAAGGGAAGCGCGGTCCTCGTTGCCACTGCAGCGACGCTCGTGTTTGCCAATCCCCAGCAGGCGATTGCCACGCCACTCAAGGGCGTCGACTCGGCGACCGTGTCCCAGTCTGCCTCGAATGTCGTCGACATCGATTTCGCTGACGGCATCAAGGGCCGTATTACGTTCCTCGAGGACGGTATTTTCCGTTATAACGTCGACCCCAAGGGTGAGTTTTCCGAGTACGCCACGCCGCGCAGTAAGTCCCACACGGCTAAGATCCAGGCTCAGCCCGATACCTCGGACACCTACAGCAAGCCGAGTGCGACGGTTGCCGACAAGGGCGACACTATCGAGATCACCGGCGGAAAGGCGACCGTGATCCTGGACAAGGCGACTGGCAAGATGAGTATCAAGTCAGGCGACCGTGTCGTGGTTTCCGAGTCCGCGTCCCTCGACCTTGATAAGAAGGGTACCGTCCAGACGCTCGCCAAGGAGAAGTCCGAGAACTTCTTTGGCGGCGGCACCCAGAACGGACGCTTCCTGCACACCAACCAGACCATCGCCATCTCCAACACGAACAACTGGACCGATGGCGGCGTTGCCTCGCCCAACCCGTTTTATTGGACGAGTGACGGCTACGGCGTGCTCCGAAACACGTTTGCAGAGGGTTCCTACGACTTCGGTTCCACGGACTCATCGACGGTCACGACTTTGCACAGCGAGAATGAGTTTGATGCCTACTACTTCGTGGCGACCAACGAGGGAGCTTCGAACGTGGCAACTGAGATGCTGCAGGACTACTACAAGGTGACCGGTAACCCGGTACTGCTGCCCGAGTACGGGTTCTACCTTGGTCATCTTAATGCCTATAACCGTGATGGCTGGTCAACGACCTCGGGTCAAAAGAAGTGGGAGACCAAGGGCAGCAAGTCCTCGAGCGAGAAGGGCGACGTTAAGTACGAGTCTGGCATGTCGACGGGCTACAAGCTCGACGGCACACTTGCGGCCGAGACGCTCAACGGTGAGGGCCCTACGGTTGATACCGAGAACATGAAAGCGACCGATTTCGACCGCCAGTTCTCTGCTCGGCAGGTTATCGATGACTACGAGGACAGCGACATGCCGCTCGGCTGGTTCCTGCCGAACGACGGCTACGGCGCCGGCTATGGCCAGAACGGTTACTACAAGACCGGCGGCGTCAACTCCGACGGAGCGAGCTCGGCCGACCGTCTTAACGCTGTGCGTGCCAACGTCGACAACCTTAAGAAGTTCACCGAGTATGCCAACTCAAAGGGTGTGAGCACGGGCTTGTGGACCCAGTCCAACCTTGAGCCCGACAGCAACCCTGAGACCCCGTGGCATCTGCTTCGCGACTTCGACGCCGAGGTCAAGACGGGAGGCATCACTACCCTTAAGACCGACGTTGCCTGGGTTGGATCTGGCTACTCCTTTGGTCTTAATGGCATCAAGACAGCTTATGACACGGTGACGACCGGCGCTAACAAGCGCCCCAACATCATCACGCTCGATGGTTGGGCCGGCACGCAGCGCTTTGGTGGCATTTGGACCGGCGACCAGTATGGCGGTAACTGGGAGTACATTCGCTTCCATATCCCCACGTATATCGGTCAGAGTCTTTCGGGCAACCCCAACATCGGCTCCGACATGGATGGCATCTTTGGCGGCGACCCCATCATCTCTGCGCGTGACTACCAGTGGAAGACGTTCACGCCCTCTATGCTCGACATGGACGGTTGGGGCACCTACCGTAAATCGCCCATGACGCACGGCGATCCCTACACAGGCATCTCGCGCTTCTATCTCAAGCTCAAGGCGCAGCTCATGCCCTATATCTACACGAGCGCGGCCTCGGCGGCCAACATCGACACGGGTAACGGCGATGCCGGCCTGCCCATGATCCGCGCCATGCTGCTTTCTGACAACTCCGAGTACGCCGCAAGCACTTCGACGCAGTACCAGTATATGTTCGGTGAGAACTTCCTAGTGGCACCGGTGTATCAGGATACCCAGGCAGATGAGAACGGCAACGACATTCGCAATGGGATCTACCTCCCCAACTACGGCACCGACGAGAATCCCACCATCTGGATCGATTACTTCTCGGGTAAGCAGTATCGCGGCGGCCAGGTTCTCAACAACTACGAGGCTCCGCTTTGGAAGCTGCCGCTGTTTGTGAAGGCCAACGCTATCGTGCCGATGTACGCCGAGAACAACAACCCCGAGGCAGTGAGCGACACCAACACCAAGGGTACCGACCGCAGTCAGCGTATCGTCGAGTTCTTCGCCACCGAGGGCGACGGCACCTTTACGCAGTACGAGGACGACGGCTCCTCCATCGAAAACAACACGACTGAGGACGATTCCTACGGCACGATCGACAATATCTCCTACGGTGAGCATGTGAGCACCGTCTACAGCTCCAAGGCCGCAGGCGGCACCGCGACCTTTACCGCCGAGGCCTCGCAGGGCGGCTACAACGGCTACGACTCCAACCGCACCACGACCTTCGTGGCCAATGTGTCCGCCAAGCCCACGAGCGTCGTCGCCAAGAACGGCGGATCCGCACTCAACGTGGTTGAGGTCAACTCGCAGGAGACCTTTGACGCCGCGACCCCCGAGGCCGGCCAGGCGGTCTACTTCTACAGCAAGACCCCCAACCTCAACCACTACGGCAGCGATGCGGACGGCACCGAGGCCGAGCAGGGCGAGAGCTTCAACAACACCAAGATCACCACGAACCCCAAGGTCTACGTCAAGTTCGCGAAGACCGATGTTGCTGCAGCGGCGCAGACGCTTGAGCTGGGCGGTTTCGTGAACGCCGACGCAACGCTCACAGCCGATCGCCTCAACGAGAACCTCTCCGCACCCACGAACCTTGCTGCCCCCGAGGACGTCACGACCCCAACGAGCATCAAGCTCACCTGGGGAAAGGTCGATGGTGCTACCTCCTACGACCTTAAGGTCGACGGCACTGTGTTTGCCGTGGGTGATGCGGCCGAGTTCACGCACACCGACCTCGCCTACAATAGCAAGCACACCTACCAGATTCGTTCGCGCAACGCCGAGGGTTACTCCGCCTGGAGCGATGTGCTCGAGGCGAACTCCGCACTCGATCCGTGGCGGAACGTCCCCGACGCCGAGCAAATCACCTGGGAGGGCTCACTTTACGGCAGCCATAAGGCCGAGCTCGCCTTCGACCATGAGTTCCAGTCGGGCGACGGCGGTTTCCACTCCGGTGGCAACGATCTGGGCAAGGCGCTTACCGTTGACTATGGACGCGCTTACAAGCTCGATAAGCTCGAGTACTATCCGCGCGATGACGCCGGCAACGGCACTGTGACCAAGATGCGTGTTGAGACGAGTCTCGATGGCGTCCACTGGACGAGCCAGGAGGTCGATTGGGCACGTTCCGCTGATTGTAAGACGGTAGCGTTTGACGGCACCGTGGCCGCCCGTTACGTGCGCATGACACCGCTCGCCTCGGTCGGCAATTTCTTCTCCGCGTCCGAGATTGCCATCTACAAGACCGACGGCACGGATGGCTTCGCCGTGGGCTCCAACCTCAACAAGGCCACGATCTCCGACGGAGACTACTCCAACATGAAGAACTACCTGGGCCTCGAGAATCGCGAGCCCGATACCCCGACGTTCGGTTCGCAGATCCGCGACCACTTCGCCGACCTCAACGATAACGGCGTTTACGACGTCTACGATTACTCGTTCACCATGGCGGGTCTTGACGGTGGCACTAAACAAAAGGGCAAGGTCGCAGGTTCGCTCGCGGTGATACCGAGCAAGACCGAGGTCGAGGCTGGTGATGAGATCACCGTTGATGTCTATGCGGCCGACGCCAAGAACGTCAACGCCCTGGGCGCTCTCGTCAACTTCAAGAGCGACCAGTTCGAGTTTGTGTCCGAGAGCATCGCGCAGGACGGCTCGACTGCCGGCATGGAGAACCTGTCTCGCGAGAAGGTCCAGTTCGCGGACAGAACGCAGACTATCAATCTCGCCTTTGCCAACCGCGGCGATGGCAAGCTCTACAACGGTACCGGCGCGGTGGCGAGTTTCAAGCTCAAGGCCAAGACCGCCGGCAAGGTCGAACTGCCCTCGACATCTTGGCTCATCGGTCCGGCATGCGACGCGCTTGAGTTTGCGAGCGACGGCACGGTGACGATGCCGGATGTTCCTCAGCCAACGGTCGCCGAGTACGGTCAGGATGCCTTCAACATCACGATGACCAACGATGAGCTCACGACCGACGACGGGACCAACGTCGAGAAACTTATCCAGCAGAAGAGCTATAACGCGCTGTTCGATAATAACGAGGGCGACAACGGCTTTGAGTTCCTATGGGACTGGAGCGGCAACTGGGACAGCGAGGGTAAGCTTCCGAGTTACGTGAAGCTTCCCACCACGATGACATTCGCATTTAAGACGCCGTCGAAACTCGATAGTGTCGAGGTCGTTAACCGCAACGGTGGCAACGGAACCGTGCAGAAGATCAAGGCTGTCGTGACGTTCGAGGATGGCTCGACCCAAGAGTTCGCGGGCGGGGAGTACGATTCCTTCCGGGCTCGCTACGCCTTTGGCCTCTCTGCCGAGAACAAGGGCAAGAAGGCGACCAAGGTCGAGGTCACGCCGCTTGAGGCATCGGGTGACCAGATGCTCACACTGCGTGAGGTCAACTTCAACTACACGCAGGGTGTCGAGGCCATCGAGGGTGTCGAGCTAGGCAAGAACCAGACCGAGTTCTTTGAAGGCGACATTACGCCCGTCGACGCCAAGGCTACGCCTGAGAGCGCTGGCTACCCCTATGTGACGGTCGAGAGCTCCGACCCCTCTGTGGTAAGCGTCTCCGCTGTTCAGGCTGGCGATAGCGTGAGCTACTACCTGCGTGCCAACAAGGCCGGCAAGGCAAAGATCACGGTGGCGTCGGTACTCGACCCCTCCAAGACCGCATCCTATGAGGTCGAGGTCAAGGCTGGTGTCGATACCTCTGCGCTCGTGGCAGCGCTTTCCAAGGCCGCGGGCTACAGCGAGTCCGTCTACACCAAGGATTCCTATGCAGCTCTCACCACTGCGGTCGAGGCGGCTCGGAAGCTCCTCGACAGCGGCCAGGGCAGCTATAGCAAGAAGGATGTCGCAGACGCCACTGCCAAGATCGAGAAGGCAATCGACGGCCTCAAGATGCGCCCTGTCGATGAGAAGATCCTCATCAACACGCCCGAGAACCGCAAGAACGTCAAGGTGGCCGACTTCTCGAGTGAGGCCGACTACGAGGGCAGCAACGCCGTCAACGCTCTCGACGGCGACGAGCGGACGCTTTGGCACAGCGACTGGGCCCATGGGACCGGTATGCCCCAGTATCTGAGTGTCGACCTGGGCCGCGACTACGATCTCACCGACGTTACATTCCTGCCGCGCCAGGACGGCGGCACTAACGGCGATATCTTCGAGGCCGAGATACTGGTCTCCGACACTGCCGACGGTTATGAGATGGGCACCGCCGCGTCGATGGGTACGTTCGCCTTCGACAACGACGGCCGCGTGCTCACCGACCGTGGCGACTGGAAGCAGATGAGCTTTGGCGCCGCGCGCGGTCGCTACGTGACCGTCAAGGTGATTCACGCCGGCGGTGGCGACGTTGATGCCTACTGCAGCATGGCGGAGCTCAAGTTCTACGGTACGGCCGTCCCCGATCCGGTGGCGAAGGATGATCTCGCTACCGCGATCGAAAAGGTTGATGCCGAGGTTGCTGCCGGCGACCTCAAGGCCGGTGACTACACCGAGGCCTCCTGGACGGCGCTCGAGAACGCCCTGGCGAGCGCCCGCGCCATCTTGAGCGATGAGGACGCCACGCAGGACGAGGTCGACCAGGCGCTCAGGGCGCTCGAGAGCGCCCGCGGCGCGCTCGAGAAGACCCCGGTGGTCCCGGTCGAGAATCCGACTAAGAAGCAGCTCAAGGCCCTGGTCAAGCAGGCGAAGGAGACTGACACCAGGGGCAAGACGGACGAGTCTGTCAAGGCCCTGACGGATGCCATTACCTACGCCGAGGACGTCTTGGGTGATGAGAATGCTTCCGACACCCAGCTCCAGGCGGCCTATGACCAGCTCAAGCTGGCCATTGAGAGCCTCAGGGATGCCGACTCCGGCAACCAGGGCGGCTCGGGCAACCAGGGTTCCGGCAATGGCTCGAACGGCGGCAACCAGGCGGGCAAGCCCGCAGGCGACAAGGCCCAGGGCAGCAAGAAGAACGGTTCGGCGATCCCCAATACCGGCGACCAGACGGCGGCGACCGTCGTGACCGTCGGTGGTCTCGGCGCCATCATCGCCGCGATCGGCGCTTTCTTCCATCGTCGCAGCAAGGCCAAGTAGCCCCAGCAACAGCTAAGCAAGCGTGCCCGCCGTCCCACCCAAGGACGGTGGGCATGCTTTTTGAATGTAGGCGGAAAGCTCCGACCCTTCGGCCTTAATCTCGCAAAGCATTCCGTCTCTCACCGAACACATCGGCATCGGTGGCTATACTTGAATTATTTGCAGTTAAGGGTCGCGGATTCGCTGCGTCACCGCTCTCAACAGGAGGTCTATGTTTATGGCAGATCAGAAGCCGGTTGTCGGGATCATCATGGGTTCCAAGTCCGATCTGGGCGTTATGGAAGGCTGCACCGCCGAGCTCGAGGCACTGGGTGTGCCCTATGAGCTCGTCATTGCGAGCGCGCACCGCACGCCGGCGAAGGTCCACGAGTGGGCTTCGACTGCCGCCGATCGCGGTATCAAAGTGATTATCGCCGCCGCCGGCAAGGCCGCTCACTTGGGTGGTGTCGTGGCTGCCTTTACGCCGCTGCCGGTTATCGGCGTGCCTATGAAGACGAGTGACCTGGGCGGTATGGATTCGCTGCTGTCGATGGTGCAGATGCCTTCGGGCGTGCCCGTGGCCTGCGTTGCCATCAACGGTGCCAAGAACGCCGCCATCTATGCCACACAGATTCTGGGTGCTTGCGACCCCGAGTACCGCAAGGTTATCGAGAAGATGAAGCAGGAGATGGCTGACGCCTAAGCGTTCCGCCGTTTCACCGCAGTATAAGGAGAGCCATGTCCGATTATCAGGGAAAACGATTCAAGGCTTCTCAGATTCCCGATCCGTCGAAGCCGGGTGCTGCCCGTGCGGCACAGCAGGGTCGGACATCCTCTCCTCAGCAGCCGCGCGCGCCGCGCCCCGTGACACCGGCGACGCATCGTCGACAGGACGCGCCGGCCGCATATCGTCCTTCGTCTTATAGCTCCGCTAAGAAGCCGCCCCGGTCTCCATCGCATGCCGCGCCGTCGGATCGCACCGAGCCGCCGCGCAAAAAGCGCCACTCCATTATTCCCATTCTGCTCATCATCATCGGTATCGGTCTGATTGTCGCCGCCGCCGCTATTTTTATTAATGCCCAGATTGGCTATAAGCAGGCGAGCGATTCGTATCAGAAAATCGAGAAGCAATATGTAAGCGATAAGGACGCCAGCGGCGTGCCGATTATCGACTTTGATGCGCTTGCTCAGACGAACCCCGAGATTGTGGGTTGGATTTACGTGCCGGGAACCAACATCAACTATCCCGTGGTGCAGACCAACAACAACTCCAAATACCTCAACACGCTGTTCGATGGCACGTCTAACGCCTCGGGTGCCATCTTCTTGGATAGCGATGACACCGCGCCGGGAATGGTCGACCAGCAGACCACGATCTACGGCCACCATATGAACGATGGGTCGATGTTCAACGTGATTTCGGATACGACTGACCAGGCAACGTTCGATAGCATTGAATATGTGTACTACATCACGCGCGATGCGACGTATAAGTTGCGTCCGCTGGCGACCAAGGTGGTCGAGGACACGTATGCCAAGGCGCGCACGACCAATTTTGAGGGCGACGACGGACTCAAGAACTACCTGTCCGAGATGCTCGACGGCGCTTCTGCCGTGGCGAGTGATGCCACCGATCGTGCCGCTTCGGCAACTAAGGTTGTAACGCTTGTGACCTGTCGTTCGCTGTCGCTGAGCAACACGCGCGCCGTCATGGTGCTCACGCCGGTCGAGGAATAAGTTGTTCGAGAGTAGCTAAAAAGGCCCCGTCCCAAATTGGCTACTCGACGACGGTAAGGGAGAAATGATGCTCGAGAGTGGCAAATTGATGCCTTCGATTGATGCTTGGCTGCGCGAGGCCAAGGCCGATGCTTCGGCGGCAGGCTGTGGGATGTATCTGACGCATAACGGTGTGGTGCGCGCGACGCCCAAGGCTGAGGTGCGCGGAGTCGAGACCGATGGCGTGGCGCCAGGCCACAGGGTGGGCGGCATGGTCTTTGACTACGACGCCGAAAAGGTACGGTCTGCTATCGAGACTACGCGCGCGATGCCGGGTATCGGCTATGTGCGCGTGTGGCTGGCAAGCGGCGAGCTTACCGTAGGTGACGACATCATGCTCGTGCTTATCGGCGGGGACATTCGCCCACACGTGGTCGATGCACTGCAGGCGCTCGTTGGCACCATCAAGAACGAATGCGTGAGTGAGGTCGAGCGCGAGGCATAGAGGATTGCGTCGATAGAAGGATCGTTTATAAAAATGCCCACCGGTACGTGTGATACCGGCGGGCATTTTGCGTTTTGGGCGCGGCGGGCGCTAAACGCGCGTGGCGTCCTTGGGGCTCATGGTCATGCTCTGGAAGCGGTTCTCCATGTAGTCGTTATCGAAATACTTGCCGTAGAACTGTGCGACGGGAATGTCCGGCTCCGTGCCGTTAACGCGCTGGTACCAGTAGTCGAGCGACTGCAGCGTCATGACGCCGTCGACCAGCATAATGACGGTAAAGATGACGGTGGCCGAGTAGCGGCTCTTCCAGGGGATCTTGTTGATGAGCTTAAGCAGCCTCGGTAGCAGCAGCTTGATCCAGATGAGGCCACCTAGGCCCCACAGGCAGGCAAAGCCCGTGCAGGTGCGTCCGCCCGTGAGGACCACGAGCGGATCGGGCAAACCAAACAGCGTTATGTGCGAGTAGCTCCACGAGACCACGCCAAACGCGGTCTGCATAAACCAGCCCACGAACACCTCAAAGCTCGCGCCGAGCACAGCGCTCACCAGGAAAATGATGATGGGGTTCTTTTTGTAGAAGCGGTTAAGCACCATGGTCATGAGCACGGCGCCAAATCCGTAGATGGGGCTGAAAGGGCCAAACAGCATGCCGGCGCGGTCCTGGTAGACGCCCGGGTCGTTGACCGTCATGTGCCAGATGTCCTCCAAGATAAGTCCCAGTACGCAGCAGACGAAGAATACCCAGAACAGGTTGAAGTAGTTGAGCTTGATGTAGCCCTCGCCGGTCTCATCGCGGCCGAGCATGCCCTCGGCGGCGGCATCGCGGTCGAGCATCTCCTGCAGGCGGCGCTGCAGCTCGCGCTCCTGACGCAGCGTGGGGTCGACGGTGGCCGAAAGCGCGATGAGGATGCCGAGCTGAATAGCGGGGCGCAGCAAGAAGGGCCCGATACCCTGGAGCATCACGTCGACCAAAAGCTCGACGACGGTGAATGCAATAAGGATGTAGGACAGGCGGGCGGCGTTGCGGCGCTGGTTTTTGATAAGGTCCAGGCCAAAGATGATTAGGATGACGGCACTTGCCGCAGAGAGCATGATGCCGGCGACGATAAGGCCGACTGCGACGAGCGTGTTGTCGCCGAGCTTTTCGGTGGCGTTGCCGTTAACAAGTGCCGTGATGACCTGCCACATAAAGGCAGCGACCGACGGGAGCGTGCCCACGCCGGAAAGGATGCACAGGACGGCGTACACCTTAATGATGAGGGGAATCTTCTTGACCTCTGTGGCGCTGGGGACGCTAGGGTCGAGTTCGTTTCGATCCATACAGAACCTTTCTCGCTTTGTTGTAGGTTATAAGGATACGCCGCCGACCTGCCAAAAGACAGGACGAACGTCCCAATTGCAACTTTGTAATCCCCAACGGCAGACGCGGCGGCCATCTGGGGGCGCGGGCACTTACACTGGACAGACCGATAAAATGTTTGGCAACAAAACTGATTATTAGCTCGGTGGGCTTTTAAAAAGCGCTGCTCATGCGCTGGGGAGCACGTCGCGCCGTGCGTATAATAAGGCGGGTAACGCCAAAAATACGAGGCTCTGAGGGGATACCATGTCTCAAGAAACCATCCGCGCGGCCGAGCGTGCCGCGGGACAGGTGAACACCATGTCGACGTATGATCCGGACTCCGACCAGCTGCATGAGGAATGTGGCATTTTCGGCGTATGGGCGCCCGATCGCGACGTGGCTCGACTGACGTACTTTGGCCTGCGTGCGCTGCAGCACCGTGGCCAGGAATCGGCTGGAATCGCCGTGGGTGACGGCGGCACGGTTATGGTCCGCAAAGATCTGGGCCTGCTCGACCGCGTGTTCTCCAACGCCGACCTGTCGACGCTCTCCGGCCAGCTGGCCGTGGGCCACGTGCGCTATGGCACCGCCGGTGCCAAGAGCTGGGAAGCCTCTCAGCCGCACCTCTCTACCATCAACAGCGTCATTATCGCGCTCGCGCACAACGGCACCCTCGTCAACACCGACGAGCTGCGCCGTCAGCTGATCGAGCTGGGCGTGCCGTTCCTCTCCAATTCGGATTCCGAGGTCGCGACCAAGCTTATCGGCTACTTTACCCAGCGTACGGGCCACCTGCGCGAGGGTATTCGCAAGACCATGGAGCTCGTGCGCGGCGGCTACGCCATGACGCTTATCAACGAGCAGGCGCTCTACGCATTCCGCGATCCACACGGCATTCGCCCGCTCGTGCTGGGCAAGCTGGTGGACGAGGGTCTGGACCAGGCCGATGCCGCAGCCGTTTCGCAGCTGCCGTCGCAGGACGGCGCCGCGACGGTCGACTCCGCCGTCCGTGTCACGCGCGCCGACGGCTGGGTCGTTGCTTCCGAGACCTGCGCACTCGACATCGTGGGTGCCGAGTACGTCCGTGACGTCCGTCCCGGCGAGATCTTGCGCATCAGCGCCGAGGGCCTGGTATCCGAGCAGGGCGTGCCTGCAGCCGAAGAGCCCGCCAACTGCATCTTTGAGCAGGTCTACTTTGCCCGCCCCGACTCCATCATGAACGGCAAGAGCGTCTATGCCTGCCGTTACGACATGGGTCGTCAGCTGGCACATGAGGAGCCTGTCGAGGCTGACCTGGTCATCGGCGTGCCCGACTCCGGCCTGCCGCCTGCGGAGGGGTATTCGCACGAGAGCGGTATTCCCTTTGGCGAGGGCCTTATCAAGAACCGCTACGTGGGCCGTACGTTTATCGAGCCTACGCAGGAGTTGCGCGCCATGGGCGTGCGTATGAAACTCAACCCGCTGCGCGACAACATCGAGGGCAAGCGCCTGGTCGTCATCGACGACTCCATCGTGCGCGGCACCACCATGGTGCAGCTCGTCAAGATGCTGCGCAACGCCGGCGCCAAGGAGATTCATATCCGCATCAACTCGCCCGAGGTCATCTGGCCGTGCTTCTACGGTATCGATACCGACGTGCAGTCGCAGCTTATCAGCGCCAACAAGACGGTCGACGAGATTTGCGAGTATATCGGCGCCGATTCGCTGGCCTTCCTTTCGGTCGAGGGCCTGCTTAAGGTCATGCCCAAGGGCGGTTACTGCGATGCGTGCTTTACCGGCCGCTACCCCGTGGCGATTCCCGAGAGCTTTGGCCGCGACAAGTTTATGGAGGGCTTTAAGCCCCGCAACCTGGACAAGCCGCTGCACTTTGACGACGACGCCGTGATCGAGAAATACGACGACCGCAGCTGGGAAGAGGAGCACGGCGAGGCATAAAACCTGCCATATGGGGACAGGTTTATTTTGGTAGGTTTTACCTGCTGTTTTGTTGATATGACGGCGCGTGCTGTTATGGCATGCACCGAATCGAGGACAACTATGAGCACCGTTTGGCGCCCGCGCGGCGCCACGGTAGTGGGAGAGGAAGGCTCAGATGAGCGACAGCAAGCATGTGACGTATGAGGATGCCGGCGTCGATACCGCTGAGGGCGGCCGCGCCGTCGACGCGATTAAGCAGATGGTCAAGGACACCAATCGCCCCGAGGTTATCGGCGGCATCGGCGGCTTCGGTGGCCTGTTCTCGGCTGCCGCGCTTAAGGATATGGAAGACCCGATCCTGATTAGCGGTACCGACGGCGTGGGCACCAAGCTCGTGCTCGCCCAGATCATGGACCGTCACGAGACGGTGGGCCAGGACCTGGTCGCTATGTGCGTCAACGACATTCTGGCTTCGGGCGCCGAGCCGCTGTTCTTCCTGGACTACGTCGCCATCGGTCACATCGAGGCCGAGCACATGGCAAAGATCATCAAGGGTGTGGCCGACGGCTGCAAGCTCGCGGGCTGCGCGCTCGTGGGCGGTGAGATGGCCGAGCACCCGGGCGTCATGGCTCCTGCCGACTACGACCTTGCCGGATTTACCGTGGGCGTCGTCGACCGTCCCAAGATGCTCGACCCCGCAAACGTCCGCCCGGGCGATGTGATCCTGGGCCTGCCTTCCACCGGCGTGCACTCCAACGGCTACTCGCTCGTGCGTAAGGTCATTGGCGTCGACGGCATTAAGCCGGGCACGCCCGAGGCCGCCGCTAAGGCCGAGGAGCTGAGCCGTCCGCTCGAGGAGCTCGGCGGTGCATCGCTGGCAGACGCTCTGTTGGCCCCCACGCGCATCTACGTCAAGCCGATCCTGGAGCTGCTGCGCGGCGGCGTCAACGTGCATGCTATCGCCCACATCACCGGCGGCGGTATTACCGAGAACCTCAACCGTGCACTCGCCGACGACGTCGACGCCGTGGTCACCCGCAACGGCGCCGAGATGGGTTGGGACGTTCCGCCCGTCATCACCTACGTGTCGCGTCAGGCCGAGCTCGCGCCCAACGAGGCATGCAAGACCTTCAACATGGGCGTCGGCCTGTGCCTGATCGTCGCCCCCGAGGACGAGGCCGCGGTTACCGAAGCCCTGGTCGCGCTGGGCGAGAAGCCGTTCCGCGTGGGCGAGTGCGTCGAGGGTTCCGGTAAGGTCGTGTACTCCGATGAGCGCTAACGAGCAGATGGCTGCTAGTGAGGGCCTGGGCTTTGTGCCCTACACCCGTCCGACCGGCACCGATACGGTCGAGCCGCTCAAGATCGGTGTGCTCATCAGCGGTTCGGGTACCAACCTGCAGGCGCTGATCGATCTGATCGCCGCCGGTAAGCTCAACGCCTCGATTGAGCTTGTGGTGTCGAGCCGTCCTTCGGCTAAGGGTTTGCAGCGCGCTGAGCGCGCGGGCATCCAGACGCTCACGCTGTCCAAGGATGTCTATGCCGACCCTATTGCCGCCGACGAGATCATCGCGCACGAGCTGCTCGAGCGCGGCTGCGAGTACGTGGTGATGGCCGGCTATATGCGCATGGTGCACACACCGCTGCTGGCGGCGTTTCCCAACCGCGTGGTCAACTTGCATCCGGCGCTGCTGCCGAGCTTTACCGGTGCGCATGCGATTGACGATGCCTTTGCGCGCGGCGTCAAGGTAACTGGCGTGACCGTGCATTTTGCCAACGAGGTCTACGACAACGGTCCCATCATCGCCCAGCGTGCGCTGGCTGTCGAGGAGGGCTGGGATGTCGACGCGCTCGAGGAGCACATCCACGCGATTGAGCACGTGCTGTATCCCGAGGTCGTGCAAATGCTCGCCGACGGCCGCGTCCACGTGCTGGAGAGCGGCAAGGTCGCAATTGATGCGCCCCGCGTCTAGCGGCGCACAGTACAATTTAGTTGAGTGGTCAGGGTGGTCATTGGCGCCAAGGCGCGCGTGGCCACCTTTTGTTTTGGGTAGTCATCGGGGACGTTCCTGAATGACTAGGTGAGAGAGGTGAGCGCATGGCGGATAACGAAGCGCTGTTTACGCCTGAGCTGGTGTTTTTTGATTGGGAGTGTGCGACGCCGGGTGAGGTGTTTGCGCAACTCGAGAGTGAGCTTGCTCCGCGCGGCTACATTGCCGACGGTTGGCTCGACGCCGTTCGCACGCGCGAGGATGCCTATCCCACGGGTCTTGCCATGCCGGCGGCAAACATTGCCATTCCGCATACCGATCCGGGGTTTGTGGCCAAGCCCTATATCGCGGTGGTGAAGCCCTCCGCGCCCGTGACATTTAACGCTATGGCTGGCATGGGCGCTCCGGTGCCGGCGCAGATCGTCATCAATCTGGGCATCGCCGAGCCGGGCGGCCAGGTCGAGGCTCTGCAGGCGCTCATGAACATCTTTATGGACGCCGATGCCGCAGCCGACGTGCTCGGCCAGACCACGCCGCAGGGCATGGTCGACGCCATCCGCCGCCACTTCTAAGGTGGGGCTAAGCCGGCACCTAGGGACGTTCCTTATGTGCCGGCACTTGGGGACTGTCCCTAACTGCCGGCAGAAAAGGAACGTCCCTAACTGCCGGCTGCCAGAGCTGTCCCCTTTGCACCAAAATGGTGCAGATTAACCTGTCCCCAATGCACCAAGCGTGCCGCGGGGGCTGCGTTGTGACACAATGGCGTTTGTTCGATTCGTTATGCGAAAGGCCAACTATGGCAAATAAGAAAAAGAACCCCGCACTCGAGCCGACGCCCGAGCAGCAGGCTCGCGCCGCCTCCAACTCTCGCAAGAAGCAGCGCAAGACCCGCGTGTCCAAGACCGTCAAGATCGTTCTGGTGGTCATCGGCGTGCTGGCGATGCTGCTTTCCGTCTCGGCGATGGCGTGCTCCGGCCTGATGTCGCAGGCCGAGGACACCTCGGGCTACAAGCTGACCGGCGGTGTTGCTGCTACTATCAACGGCACCAACCTCACCGAGGACACCGTGACCAAGCAGATCATGAGCATGCGCACGTCCTACGGCTACACCAAGGACAAGGACTGGGCGCAGTATCTGGTCGACAACGACCTCACGCCCAAGAAGTATCGCAAGCAACTCATCGACTCCTACACGCAGCAGATTCTGCTTCAACAGGCACAGAAGGAGAACGGCGTGACGGTGTCGGACGAGGAGGTCGAGAAGGCTTGGAAGGACGCGTGCAAGAGCGCGGGCGGTGCCAAGGCCTTTAAGAAGACCCTCAAGACCTACGGCTATACCGAGGACACCTACAAGGATTCGCTCAAGGAGAGTCTGGCGCAGCAGAAACTCAAGGATGCCGTCGCGCCCACGAGCAAACCCAAGGACAGCGAGATTGTCGATTACATCAACGAAAACCTGTCCAGCTACAACGACGCCCGTCGCTCGTCGAACATCCTGATCAAGGTTGATTCCGACGCTTCCGACGAGGACAAGGCTGCCGCCAAGGCCAAGGCGCAGGAGTGCCTGGACAAGATCAACTCCGGTGAGCTGAGCTTTGAGGACGCCGTTGAGCAGTACTCCGAGGACACCGGTTCCAAGGAGAAGAAGGGCGATGTGGGCTGGGATAAGCTCACCACCTTTGTTGACAGCTACCAGACGGCGCTCGAGGGGCTCAACAAGGGCGACGTGAGCGAAGTCATCGAGTCGACCTATGGCTACCACATCATCAAGTGCACCGACTACTTCCATGTCGATAATCAGGTTGATGACATCAACCAGGTGCCCAAGGCCATCAAGAAGTACGTCTCCAACGTGGTGAAGACGCAGGCGGCCAGTACCGCGTACAGTGAGTGGCTGGAGCAGTACAAGAAGGACGCCGACATTACCGTCAACCCCATGCCCAAGGACGTACCCTATAACGTGAGCCTGAAGGGCGTCACCAAGAGTTCGACCGACAATTCGTCGACGACTGAGTAATCATGGGGCGGCGCTCGTGTGAGTGTCGCCCGCACTATTGAGGAGGATTTGCAGATGACCAACGAAGAGCTGCAGAAGGAAATGATCGCAGCCATGAAGGCTAAGGACAAGGTTCGCCTGTCCATCATTCGCCAGGTCAAGGCCGAGGTGAAGAATATCGAGGTCAACGAGCGCCGCGATGTGACCGAGGAAGACGTCAACAGCATGATCAAGCGTCTGATTAAGCAGACGAGCGAGACGCTGGAGATGTCCATCAAGGCCGGCACCGACCAAGAGCGTACCGACAACCTGACCGAGCAGGTCAAGATTCTGGAGAGCCTGCTGCCCGCGCAGGTTTCGGGCGAGGAGCTCGAGGCCCTGATTGAGCAAGTTATCGCCGAGCTGGGTGCCACGTCCAAGAAGCAGATGGGCCAGGTCATGGGCGCTCTGGGCAAGGCCACCGGCGGCAACTTCGACAAGCCTGCCGCGGCAAAGATCGTCGGTGCCAAACTCGCGTAATTTGTTACGCGGTTTTACCAAACCGCGTAACGGCTCGACGCTGTAAACCCGTACACGCGGCAATCTGACGTTCAATTTCAAGGGCGCGACCATAAGGTCTGCGCCCTTTCATTTCACGTCACCTTGCTCGCGTGTACGGGTTTTCGCTGACTTATGCTCAACAAGGGCGGTTGTATTATTTTCGATGCCCATTGGGGACAGACTTAAATGAGTACCCACGGGGGTACTCATTTAAGTCCGTCCCCAATGAGTGGGTGGAAGATTGCGGGTTCTTTACGGGAATGTAGTGTGGGCTGCGGAAACGTGGTTCTTTCCGTACAATAGTTCAACTCGTGTAAACGCAGGGAAGGGACATTCATGGCAGACATGATCGAGATCAAGCATCTCAACAAGTACTTTGGCGACCTGCATGTGCTCAAAGATATCAACCTCACCGTCAAGCGCGGCGAGAAGCTCGTAATGATCGGGCCTTCCGGCTCGGGTAAGTCGACGCTCATCCGCTGTGTCGATTATCTTGAGGAGCCCACGTCGGGCGAGGTCATCATCGACGGTACGCCGCTCACCAAAAAGAACCACCTGGAGATGGCTCGCAAGTATAGTTCCATGGTGTTTCAGCAGTTCAACCTGTATCCCAACATGACGGTGCTCGGCAACCTGACGCTCGCGCCCATCAAGCTGCAAAAGAAGAGCAAGGAGGAGGCGACCGAGATCGCCATCGCCGCGCTCAAGCGCGTCGGCATGGCGCATAAGGCCGGCGAGTATCCGCAGAATCTCTCGGGTGGTCAGCAGCAGCGCATCGCCATCGCCCGTGCCCTGTGTACCAAGCAGCCCATCATCCTGTTTGACGAGCCGACCTCGGCGCTCGACCCCGAGATGGTCCAGGAGGTTCTGGACGTTATGATTGAGCTTGCGCAGGAGGACATCACCATGATCTGCGTGACGCATGAGATGGGCTTTGCGCGCCAGGTGGCCGACCGCGTCATCTTTATGGAGGACGGCCGCATTCTGGAGGAGGGCACGCCCGAGCACTTCTTCGATAACCCCGAGAACCCGCGCTGCCGCGAGTTCCTGTCCAAGATTCTGCACTAGGCGCGGTGATGGACATGACGGATATGACGAGGGCGGCCGTGTCGCGCCGTCACTTTTTGCAGCTGGTTGGCGCCGGCATGCTTGCGCTGACGGGGACCGCGCTTACCGGTTGCGGCAACTCCGCCAGCGGCGAGGGCTCCGACAAGGGGTCTAAGCTTGCGGCCATTAAGTCGCGCGGCCATCTGAATGCCGGCGTTAAGAAGGATGTTCCCGGTTACGGCTATTACGACACCGCCAAGGGCCGCTTTGAGGGCATGGAAGTCGATTTGTGCTACCAGATCGCCGCTGCCGTCTTTGGCGTGAGCTACAAGGAGGCCCGCGCCCAGGAGCTTGTCGAGTTCACCGATGTAACGCCCAAGACGCGCGGTCCGCTGATCGATAACGGCCAGCTCGATGTGGTTGCGGCGACCTACACCATCACCGACGAGCGCAAGAAGAGCTGGGATTTCTCGACGCCGTACCGTACCGACTACGTGGGACTCATGGTCAAGAAGCGTTCGGGCTTCACCTCGATTGAGGACCTGGACGGCAAGGTCATCGGCGTGAGCCAGGGTGCTACCACGCAGGGCCTGATCGAGCAGATGATCAAGGACAACGGCTTTAGCTGCAAGCCCGAGTTTAGGGCCTTTAGCGGCTATCCCATCATCAAGAGTTCGCTCGACGCCGGCAATATCGACGTCTTTGCCATGGACCGCTCCACGCTGGCCGGCTACATGAACGAGACCGTTGAGCTGCTGCAGCCCGAGGTCAAGTTTGGCGAGCAGGGCTACGGCGTGGCGACCAAGAAGGGCTGCGACCTTTCGGCCGTGGTCGATCAGGTGATTTGCGATCGCCTGGCCGATGGCTGGCTCGACCAAGAGGTCAAGACCTGGGGTCTTGTATAGGCGCATCGTCCAAGGAAGGAATCAAATGCTCGAAGGATTATTTGACGCCGACCGTTGGTCGACGACATTTCAAAACATGGGGCCCTTCTGGGAGGGCTTTGGCGTGACGCTACAGGTGGTCGTTGCCGGTCTGCTGCTGTCGCTGGTGCTGGGCACGCTGCTGGGTGTGTTCTCTACCACCCGTTCGCGCGTGCTGCGCGCCATAAGCCGCGTGTACGTGGAGTTTTACCAGAACACCCCGTTGCCCGTGCAGGTGCTCTTTATGTACATGGCTGGTCCGCAGTTTTTGCAGGCCATAACCGGTGCCGACCAGCCGGTGCGCATCGCGCCGTTCGTGCTGGGCTTCTTGGGCGTGGGCCTGTATCACGCGGCCTACATCTCGGAGGTTATCCGCACCGGTATCGAGGCGGTTCCGCGCGGTCAGATGGAGGCGGCGCAGAGCCAGGGCTTCACCCGTGCGCAGGCGTACTGGTACATCGTGCTGCCCCAGACATTCAAGATCATTCTGCCGCCGCTGTGCAACCAGGCACTCAACCTAGTCAAGAACACGTCGGTGCTGGCGCTTGTGGCCGGCGGCGACCTTATGTACCGTTCCGACAACTTTGTGAGTCTGTACGGTTACCTGCAGGGATACATCGTCTGCTGCCTTATGTACTTCATCATCTGCTTTCCGCTCGCCATGCTTGTGCAGTGGCTCGAGCGCCGCTCCAAGGAGCGTCCGCGCGGCGTGAGCCTCGCCGAGCTGGGGCTCGACAACGTAGAGGAGGCCTAGCGCATGGAAATCTTCAACGCGACCAACCTGCTCTACATTTGGGGCGGCTTTGTTAAGACCATCGAGATCTCGGCGCTGTCGATCTTTTTCTCGCTCATCTTTGGCACGGTGCTGGCGCTTGTTAAAAGCTATGCGCCCCGCCCGTTCCGTATTCTGGTGAGCGCCTATATCGAGCTGTTCCGTTGCACGCCGAACCTGCTGTGGATCCTGTTTATCTACTTTACGGTGCAGGGTTTGGACATTGTGATTTCGACCATCGCCTTTACGCTGTTTACCAGCGCTGTTATGGCCGAGATTGTACGCGGCGGCCTCAACTCGATTCCGCGCGGCCAGTTTGAGGCAGCGCAGAGCCAGGGCTTTGGCTTCTTTGCCACCATGCGCTACATCATTCTGCCGCAGACGTTTAAGACGATCATCCCGGCGCTGTTTAGCCAATGCACGACCGTCATCAAGGACAGCTCGTATCTTTCGGGCATTAACGTGGCCGAGCTCATGTACACGGCAAACGTCGTGATGGCTCACGCGATCGATCTGTCGCAGGTGCTTATGCTCTACGGCCTGGTGTTTGCGATGTACTTTGTGCTCAACTTTGGTATCTCGCTGCTGGTCCGAGCTTGCCAACGCCGCATCGTAGCCGCATAGCCTGGCTTTCCCTGGCACCCAACCTTGGCCTTCAAACCGTCGCTCGCGTACCAAAGTACGCGTCGCTCCTCTTTCAGGCCAATCTTGGGCACCAGGAAAACCCAGGTACGCTATCGTGGGAAAAGGCGATAAACAGCCTTTTTTCTTATCTGTTAGAAAGGAATCGCGATGAGCGATCTGGAGAACAAGAAGAGTCCTGTGGTCATTACCATCGCGCGCGACTTTGGTGCCGAGGGCCACGAGATTGGACGCATCCTCGCCAACGAGTTGGGGATTCCGCTGTACGATAACGAGCTGCTGGTGCGTGCGTCGCTGCGCGCGGGCGAGTCGCTCGACAAGATGGCCGCCTACGACGAGCGTCTGGCCGTGGAGAACATGGCGTTCCTGCCCGACCGCTACGACGCGCGTTCGTACTCGGACAAGTTGTTCCAGAAGATGAGCCAGGTGATTTTGGACCTGGGCGAGACCGAGAGCTGCATTATCGAAGGCCGCCTGTCCGATTACCTGCTGCGTAACAACCCCAACCACATTGCCGTATTGGTGACCGCTCCTTTTGAGGACCGCGTCGAGATTGTGCGCAAGAAGCGTGGCCTTAATAAAAAGAAGGGCGCCAAGCTGGTCAAGCAGCAGCAGAAGGCGCGCGAGGCGTTCTATAAGCGCTACAGTGCCGGAAAGTGGAAGATGACGAGCGGTAAAGACATCGTCGTCAACCGCGCCAAGCTGGGCCGCGAAGGCTGCAAAGACGTTATCGCCGCTGCCTACCGCTACAAAGTCGCCCAGCTCGAAGGCTAGCCGACCAAACCCCCACAAAGGGGACAGGCACCTTTGTGGGGGTTTTGTTTTAGGCCGAGGGAAAGGCCTTGGCGGCAGTGCCTATCCTCGGCTTTTGCAAAATCTCGATCCGTAACACCAAGCCAGCGAAAATGGCTCTAACTGTTACAGATTTAGATGAACCGTTCGGCCGTCAGCCCAACGTCTTGATCTGTAACACCAGGCGGCATATTTGGTCTCTAACTGTTACAGATTGAGATGCGGCGTGGGCGGCCGGCACAATATCTCGATCTGTAACAACTGCAGGGCTCAACGGACTCCAGCTGTTACAGATTGAGACAAAACGACCGGGCAAGTCCCCAACCACCACAAAGGTGCCTGCCCCATCGTGGTGGTTGGGGCGGCCGGCATAGAAAAAAGTCCCCGCCGGGCGTGTGCTCGACGGGGACTTTGCCGTTTGATGGCTAGTGCTGCAGGTGATTACTCGCCCAGCAGGCTCTTGGTGATCGAAGCGGCGGCCTTCTTGCCGGCGCCCATCGCCAGAATGACCGTAGCGGCACCGGTGACGATGTCGCCGCCGGCCCAGATGCGGGGATCGGTGGTCTGGCCGGTCTCCTCGTCGGCGACGATGTAGCCCCACTTGTTGAGCTCCATCTTGCCGCCGATCTTGGCAGCGAAGGGGTTGGCGTTGGTGCCGATAGCCGAGATCGCGACGTCGCAGGGGATCTCCTCGATGGCGCCCTCGATGGGCACCGGGCGACGGCGGCCGGACTCGTCGGGCTCGCCGAGCTCCATCTTCTGGACCTTGACGGCGCACACGGAGCCGTCCTCGCCAGCGACAAACTCGAGCGGGGAGACGAGCGGCAGAACCTCGACGCCCTCGGCCTTAGCATGGTGCAGCTCGGCGCGACGGCAGGGCATCTCGTCCTCGGTACGACGGTAGGCGATGATGGCGTGCTCGGCGCCCAGGCGCTTGGCGGTACGGACGGCGTCCATGGCCACGTTGCCGCCGCCAAAGACAACGACGTTCTTGCCGTGCTTGGTGGGGGTGTCGTACTCGGGGAACTTGTTGGCCTTCATCAGGTTCACGCGGGTGAGGTACTCGTTCGCGAAGAAGACGTTGGGCAGGTTCTCGCCGGGGACGTTGAGGAACTTGGGCAGGCCAGCGCCGGTCGCCACGTAGATAGCGTCGAAGCCCTGCTCGAACAGCTCCTCGGCCGTGGCCATGTTGCCCACGACGGAGTTGTACTCAAACTTGACGCCCATGTCCTCCAGGCCATCAATCTCGCGCTTGACGACTGCCTTGGGCAGACGGAACTCGGGGATGCCGTAGACCAGCACGCCGCCGCCGGTGAAGAAGGCCTCGAAGACGGTGACGTCAAAGCCGTTACGGGCGAGCTCGCCGGCGCAGGTGATGCCGGACGGGCCGGAGCCGACGACAGCGACCTTCTTGCCGTTCTTGGGGGCCATCTTGGGCGTGGAGGCGAGCTCGGGGCGGTCACCCAGGAAGCGCTCGAGCTGGCCGATGGCCACGGGCTCGGACTTCTTGCCACGGATGCACTTGCCCTCGCACTGGTTCTCCTGCGGGCAGACGCGGCCGCAGATGGCGGGAAGCATGGAGTCCTCGCGAATGGTATCGAGAGCGCCGCCGAAGTCCTTCGCGCTGATCTGCTCGATAAAGCGGGGAATGTTGATGTTGACGGGGCAGCCCTCAACACAGAACGGCTTCTTGCAGTTGAGGCAGCGCTCGGCCTCGGCCAGCGCCATCTCTTCGGTGAAGCCCTTGTCGACGGGGCGGAAGTCGCAGGCGCGCTCGGCAGCCGGCTCCTCGTTATCGGGGGTGCGGGGCGACTTCATATCGGCAACGAAACGACCGTTAACTAGTGGCATGCGCAGCTCTTTTCCTCATAGGCCTTGAGGGACTCGCCCTCTTCGGAACGGTAAGCGGCCTGGCGGGCGCGAAGGTCATCCCAGTCGACCAGGGTGGCATCGAAGTCGGGGCCGTCGACGCAAGCGAACTTGGTCACGCCGCCCACCTCGACGCGGCAGCAGCCGCACATGCCGGTGCCGTCAACCATGATGGGGTTGAGGGACGCGGTGATGGGGGTGTCGTACTTCTGGGCGGTGAGGGTCGAGAACTTCATCATCGGAACGGGGCCGACGCAGAAGACCTGGCTCACGGCCTTGTCCTGCAGCAGGCGCTCCAGCGGAGCGGTGACAACGCCCTGCTCGCCGTAGGAACCGTCATCGGTGGTGATGTGGATGTGGTCCTCGTCGAGGAGCTCGCGGAACTGGTCCTCCATGAGCAGGAGGTCCTTGGTGCGGGCGCCCATGATGGCGTGCACCTCGTGACCGGTCTCGACCAGGTGCTTGGCGACCGGGAAGGCAATTGCCAGGCCGACGCCGCCGCCAATGACGGCGCAGGGGCCCTCGGCCATCTCGGTGGGAACGCCCAGCGGGCCCACGACGTCGCGCAGCGACTCGCCGGCCTCGTAGGTGGACAGCATCTCGGTGGTCTTGCCGATCACCATGAAGATGAACTCGACCCAGCCCTCGTCACCGTTCCAGCCGGCCAGGGTAAACGGGACGCGCTCGCCCGTCTCGTTGGCGCGGACCATGAGGAACTGTCCAGCGTGCGCATGCTTGGCGATTGCAGGCGCCTCGATGCGGAACTTGAACACCTTCTCCGAGAACTGCGTCTTCTCCAGGATCTTATACATAGAACCCCTCTCTTGTTAGGGCTGCCGAACCGTGCCTCCACGGAAATGGACGGTAGCCCGAATAAAACCGTACGCGCACAGGCGTTGTGCAGACATACGGTGCAAATTATACCCTCATGGACATGCCGTTTACGTGTATCTTCGGCGGTTGGGAAAAGGGTTTATCCACTTCGACCTACCAAATAGGGATAGGTTTATTTTGGTCGGTTTTATCAGGCAAAACGGCAAAGGGGGCCGGCCTCGGGTTGTGATGAGGCCGGCCCCCTTTGGGGTGTTATGCGTGTATGGCAGCGCGGGGTTTATTGCGATGCGGCCACCGGGGCGTTTCTGTAGATAAAACCTGCCAAAATAAACATCCCTAAATGGTAGGTTTTAGTGCTTGCCGTTGGAGGAAGCGGCGCCGTTGACGTGGTCGCGGGCATAGATCACGCCGTGCACGATGGCGAGGCCCGCGGCGTCGGCCGCGCGGGCGCAGGTGTCCTGGAAATCCTCGGCCTCGCGGGCACGCAGCTGCTTGAGCACGTAGTCGGCCACGGCCATCTTGCCGGGAGGGTTGCCGATGCCGGTGCGGATACGGCTAAAGTCGCGGCTGCCCATCTTGTCGATGATGGAGCGCAGGCCGTTGTGACCGGCATGGCCTCCGCCCACCTTGACGCGCACGTCACCGGCGGGAATGTCGAGCTCGTCGTGGATGACGAGCAGCTCCTCGGCCTTGATCTTGTACTCGCGGCAGAGCTTGGAGATGGGTCCGCCCGAGGTGTTCATGTACGACTGAGGCTTGACCAGTACAATCTGGCGCTTGCCGCCCTCTTCCTCGGGATCGTTGATGTTGATGAGCGCGACCTCGGCGCCGGCCTGGTTTTTCCAGTACGTGACACCGGCCTGACGGGCCAGCTCATCGATCGCCTTAAAGCCGGCGTTGTGGCGGGTTTCGGCATATTCCTCGCCCGGGTTGCCAAGCCCGGCAACCATGCGAATCTTAAGCGGCTGTGCAGCTGCCATAGGCTTCCTTTCGTTACATAAGTAGTTCGTTCAACGACAAAGGCTACCACGCCCGCCGAAGGCGAGACTTCGTTTCAGCGAAATCCCACCAGACAAAAGCGCGGCCGCGGCAGAGCGAGCCGCCGGAACAGAAGAAACCCCGCGCGACCTTTGCGAAGCAAGGGGGAGCGCGGGGGTTTCTTCTGTTCCGGCGGCGATGCGCCGGGTTGCAAGGACGATGCGACTACAGCGCGAAGTCGCCGCCGACGAGCGTGGAGACGGGCTCCTCGTGGTAAACGGCGGAGATGGCCTGAGCGAACTCCTCGGCGACCGAGATAGTCTTGATCTTGCCGCCGACCTCGACGGGGATGGCGTCGGTGACGACGCACTCGACGATGGGGGCATCGTTCAGGCGCTCGATGGCCGGACCGGAGAAGATGCCGTGGGTGGCGCAGACGTAGATGTCGCCGGCGCCCATAGCCTTGAGCTCCTTGACGTTGGCGCACAGGGTGCCAGCGGTGTCGATCATGTCGTCGTTGATGATGCAGGTCTTGCCCTTGATGTCACCGATGATGCCCATGACCTCGGCGGCGTTGTGGCGCGGACGGCCCTTGTGGGCGATGGCCAGGTCGCAGCCGAGCATGTCGGACAGCTTCTTGGCGGCCTTGGCGCGACCCACGTCGGGGGAGACGACAACCAGGTTGTCGGTGTCGAAGTGCATGTCGTTGTAGTACTGGCCAAACAGCGGCAGTGCGGACAGGTGGTTAACCGGGATATCGAAGAAGCCCTGGATCTGGCCTTGGTGCAGGTCGAGGGTGATGATGCGGTTGACGCCGGCACGCTCGAGCAGGTTGGCGACGAGGCGGGCGGTGATGGGCTCGCGCGGGCCGGCCTTGCGGTCCTGGCGGGCATAGCCGTAGTGGGTGATAACGGCGGTGATGGAGCGGGCGGATGCGCGCTTGGCAGCGTCGGTGGCGATGAGCAGCTCCATGAGCATGTCGTTGACGTTGCCGCCGGCCACGGACTGAATCAGGAAGACGTCGGCGCCGCGGACGGTCTCGTCGTAGCGGGCGTAAATCTCACCATTGGCGAACTGCTTTAGCGTAAGGCCCGAAAGCTCGACCCCAAGGTACTCAGCAATCTTCTGAGCGAGGGGACGGTTGGAGGAACCGGAATACACGCGGATGGACTTGCGCATATTCTCCGACTTCTCGGGATCATTAATCGGCATTACCCTTCTCCTTTATACATCGAATGCCATATAGATGCCTTGTTGCATTGTAACCGCGCGGCGGGGTTTATCGGGTCCTGATAACGTCTTTACCGCCAACGGACACGAACCGACCACTCATCCGGTTGCGCAGGTCACGATAGAAAAAGGAGCCGCCCCCATGGAGCAGCTCCTTTTGTGCTTGGTAAAACGTTATACCTCGTCGTCCTCGTGCAGACGACGGCGATAATCGGCGGCCCAGCCCTCAATATTTACCTGACGGGCGCGGCCCAGACCGAGCGCGTCTGCCGGGACCGGCTCGGTGATGACGGAGCCAGCGGCCACGAGCGCGCCGTCGCCGATCTGGGCGGGCGCGACCATCATGGTGTCGGAGCCAATGAAGGCGTCCTTGCCGATGACGGTCTTGTGCTTGTGCACGCCATCGTAGTTGCAGGTGATGGAGCCCGCGCCCACGTTGACGCCGGAGCCCATGGTGGTGTCGCCGATGTAGGACAGGTGCGGTACCTTTGAGCCCTCGCCGATCGTGGACTTCTTGATCTCCACGTGCGTGCCGGCCTTGGAGCCGTCGAGCATGTGGGTGCCCGGGCGCAGGTAGGCGCGCGGGCCGCAATCGACGCCGTTCTCGATGACGGCCTCGATGGCGATGGTCTCGTCGATGACGCAGCCGCTGCCGACGGTGGTGTCGGTGAGGCGGCTGTTGGGGCCGAGCTGGCACTCCTCGCCCACGGTGACGTGGCCGATCAGGTGCGTCTGCGGCCACACGACGGTATCGCGGCCGATAACGGCGTCGGGGCCGATCCAAGCCTGCGTGGGGTCGATGAACGTGACGCCCTCGGCCATCCAGTGCTCGTTGATGCGGTCGCGCGCGATGGCGGTAAGCTGCGCGAGCTGGATACGGCTGTTGACGCCCAGACCGTCGCGGTAGTCGTCGCAGTGGAAGATGGAGACTGCCTGGCCGTGACCTTTGATGATCTCGAGCATGTCGGGCAGGTAGTACTCGGATTGCGCGTTGTCGTTGCCGATCTCGTTAATGTGGGCGGCGAGCTGCGCGCCGTCAAAGGCGTAGCAGCCGGCGTTGCACTCCAGCAGCGTGGCGGCCTGCTCGGGCGTGCAGTCCTTCTGCTCGATGATGCGCTCGATCTGACCATCGGCGCCCAGCTTGATGCGGCCGTAGCCAAAAGGATCGGGCGGGGTCATGGTCATGACGGTGCAGGCGAGCTCGCCGGTGGCGACGGTTTGCGCGAACTTGGCGACGGTGTCGGCGGTGATGAGCGGCAGGTCGCCGTTGAGCACCACGACGGGGCCTTGCGTGATGCCACAGGCCTCGAGCGCGACCTTCACGGCGTGACCGGTGCCCAGACGCTCGGTCTGCTCGACGCACTCGACCTTGGTGGCGCTGTTGGCGTAGGCGCCGTCGATGAGGGCGCGCATCTCGTCGGCGTGGCTGCCGATGACAACCACGACGCGGCTGCAGCCGGCCTTGATGGTAGCGTCGACGATCCACTGGACCATGGGCTTACCCAGGATCTTGTGCGAAACCTTGCAGTGGTTCGACTTCATGCGGGTGCCCTCGCCGGCAGCGAGGATAATTGCGGTTGCGTCCATGTGATCTCCTGTTACGTTATAGAGACGTGTGTTTGGAAACGATACACGGCGCAATATGATACCGCAGGCATATGACGAGCGCGTAACGATTGGTTTGCGGCGGTTGAGGCTTGCGCCGCCGGCGTGGCGTTTGCACTGCGTACGTGCGGCGTTGGCGGTGCTGCGGAGCTGTTGTTTGAGCGAGGGGACGGGGGTGCCCGTGGACAACATACGAGAGGAGTTTGGCGGCGAGCCCGTCGCGGCATTCTCGATGTCGCATCCGGCTGTGCCGGCACTCTATATAGTGCTGACGCTGGGGCTCACTATGTTCTCGATGCAGCCGGTACTGATTGCGCTGTCACTTGCGGGCGGGCTGGCGTATGGATTTGCGACGCGTGGGGCTGCCCGCACGCTGGGCGCGCTCCGCTGGCAGCTGCCGGTGATTTTGATCGTCGCGGTGCTCAATCCGCTGTTTAGCGCCTCGGGCTCGACGGAGCTGTTCCGTATTGGCATGCGCGCGGTGTATCTGGAGAGCATGGTATACGGCCTGTGCATGGGCGGGCTGTTTGTGGCGAGCGTGCTGTGGTTTGAGGCGGCGGCGTCGATGCTCGAATACGACAAGGTGCTCGCGCTGCTGGGCAATGCCGCACCGGTGATTGCGCTCATGATCTCGATGTGCATGAGGCTTATCCCGCAGTTTTTGCGCCGCGGTCGTACGGTGTTGGCGGTGCAGGATGCGATTGATGTGCCGGGCCGCGCGCCGGCCGACCCCGTGCGCTCGCGCTTGCGGGCGTCGAGCGTGTTGATGGGCTGGGGCATGGAAGATTCGCTGGAGCGTGCGGACGCGATGCGCTCGCGCGGGTGGGGTGCCGCGACGCGTCGTACGACGTATGCGCGGTATCGACTGGGGTGCAGCGACGTTGCCGCGCTGGTCGGGCTCGCGCTGCTTGGTGCTGCCGCGGTGGCGGTGGCGTGGACCGCGACGACGCAGTATTCGTTTTATCCGCAGCTCTCGGTGCCGGCGCCGTGGCCGGGCTATGTCGTGTACGCTGCCTGGATGGTGCTGCCTTGCGCGTTTCATGCGATTGATGAGAAGAGGTTTGGCTGATGGCTCGGTTGGATAGGGGCCCGGTGTCGGGCGCGGCGTGCGGCCCGGATATTCCGGCGATTGAGGTGCAGGGCCTTAGTTTTGCCTATCCCGGGGCCGAGGCACCGGTGCTCGAGGGGCTTGATTGGCGTGTTCCCCAAGGTGCATTTGCGCTGCTTGTTGGCGGTACCGGTTCGGGTAAGTCGACGCTGCTGTCGCTGCTCAAGCCCGAGATCGCTCCGGCGGGCGAGCGCACTGGTGATGCGCGCGTGCTGGGCGAGAACGTTGCCGACATGGACGTGCGGGCATCGGCGGAGCGCGTGAGCTATGTGTTCCAGGATCCCGAGAACCAGATCGTGTGCGAAACCGTGTGGCACGAGATGGCGTTTGGCCTGGAAAACTTGGGGCTAGCACGTGATGAGATGCGCCGTCGCGTAGCTGAGACCAGCTATTTCTTTGGTCTGGAGGACTGGCTTCATCGCGATACCGATACGCTTTCGGGCGGCCGCAAGCAGCTGCTGTCGCTTGCCGCCGTCCTGGCGCTGTGTCCGCGTGTGCTGCTACTCGACGAGCCCACGTCTCAGCTCGATCCCGTTGCCGAGAAGAATTTTCTGCACGCGCTGTTTCGTGTGAATCGCGAGCTGGGCTGCACGGTTGTTGTGGCTACGCATCAACCGCGCCCAATGCTCGAGTATGCGACGTGTGCGTACCGGATTGAGGACGGTCGCGTGCGCGAGGTGGCGGATATGGCTTCTTTGGGGCGTCGAGAATCGCTGTTTTCCGACGACATGTTGGGGTGGGGTGCCGTCCGATGTGCAAAAAATCGGAGTATTCAGCAGGCGTGAGGACAATTTGGGCTCTCTGGAGCCGCCCGGGGACGTATCGAGCGCGAAAAAAAGTTCGGAATTGGACAAATCGTCCGAATTTGTGGCGCAAACGTCGCTCGAGAACGGCTCGGAAGCCTTCCCGCGCACGGATGGGAGCAGAATACTCCAAAAAATGCACGGCGGGTCGGCTACCACCCTGGCAGGGAGCTGGTTTCGCTACGATCGCGCGGGCGGTTGGGTTCTGCGCGGGCTCGACGTGGCGTTTTCGGCCGGTGCGGTGCATGCGATCGTGGGCGGCAACGGATGCGGTAAGTCGACGATGCTCTCGGTGCTGGCGAAGACCGCCAAGCTGCAGCGCGGTCGCATGGTGCGCGGAGCGGCCTCGGCGGCGCTGCTGCCTCAGAACCCCAAAGCATTGCTGGTTGCCGAGACGGTTCGCGATGAGCTGATGGAATGGGCCTCGACCTGCGGATATGACGAGAACTTGGCGCGGGAGCGTGCGGCGAGCTTGGGGCTGTCGGGTCTGGATGGGCGCCATCCGTACGATCTTTCGGGCGGACAGCGTCAGCTGCTTGCGTTGGCAAAGCTGCTGTTGATCGGCCCCGAACTGCTATTGCTCGATGAGCCCACCAAGGGTTTGGACCTGGCCAGCCGCCGCATCATCGCCCGCGCCCTGCGCGACCATGCGCAGGCTGGCGGCGCCGTCGTCATGGCGACGCACGACCTGGACTTTGCCGAGCAGGTTGCCGATGACATTTCCATGATGTTTGATGGCGAGATCGCCTGCATGGAGCCGCCGACCGACTTCTTTGCCGACAACGTGTTTTATAGGGCGTGATGGGATGGCGGATTATCGCATCGTGCGCCTACTCGCAAAACTGGAGATACCGCTGCTGCTGGCGGTGCCAGCCGTGATGGCTGCGGCGTTGCTGGCGGGCGTTGAACAGGCGGCACTTGCCATGCTTGTCGTGGTGGCGCTGGTGCTCGCGCTGTTCTTTGCGGGTTACGAGGCGTCGCGCCCGGGACTGCGCCAGATTATGCCCACGCTGGTTCTGGCGGCGTTGGCTGCGGCGGGGCGTATTCTGTTTGGCCCCATTCCCGACTTTAAACCGGTGAGCGCCATCGCCATCATCGCAGGGGCGACGCTCGGACGCCGCAACGGCTTTATGGTTGGAGCGCTGGCGGCACTGACCAGTAATTTCTTTTTTGGACAGGGCATGTGGACGCCGTGGCAGATGTATGCCTGGGGGCTGGTTGGCTATGTTGGCGGCGCGCTAGCGTATGCGGGTGCGTTCGACCGCGTCGACGGCACCGTGCGCATGCCAGCACTGCTGGCGTACGGCTTTGCGTCGGGCCTGCTCTATGGCGTCGTGATCAACGCATATGACATCATTGGTTTTGTACAGCCGCTTACTTGGGCGGGTGCCGTGGCGCGTCTTGCCACGGCAGTGCCGTTCGATATTACGCACGGCCTTGCGACCTGCGTGTTTTTGGCCGCCTTGTACAAGCCTTGGTGCCGTCGCATTAACCGTGTCGTCGTGAAATACAGGCTGTAGGGCTGGTTGCGTCGGGGCGGGAATCAATACTGCCGAAGTGTCATTTCAAAACTATGCCGGTTTACGGGGCTAGATTGGCGCAGGCAGACCATGCCGGCTTTTTTCGAAATAGAGTAAGCCGTTCACCTGCGGTTTTATTATCTCGGAATTGCGTATGGTTGGGGGTTCGCGATTCAGCCCCGTAAACCGGCATAGTTTTGGAATGGCCGGCTGATATGACGGGCATCGTGGCCCTCAGAGAGCCAAATTGATCCATTTTCTTCCGTCCCCAGATGTCCCCAGGGAATCAGTTGACGGCGCTTGCCACGAAACTGGCCCATCTACTACGTTTAGCTTGATACTCCCGACCATGACCGCGTTTTATGAAAAACCGCAGGCTTTCTACCTGCGGTTTTCTTTTTGCGTTGTTCGCTGTGGTTGAGGGTGGTGGCTTAAACGTAGTAGATGGGCGTGTTTCGTGGCGGATGGGTCACGCGGACACCCTCACGAGGCCCAAAATGATCCGTTTTCCTTCGTCTCCGGGGGCAGCTGGAGCTAGAGCTCCAACGTAAGGGTGACGGGGCAGTGGTCGCTGCCGAAGATGTCGCCGCGGATGCCGGTGTCGCGTACGTTGTCGGCGATTGCGTCGCTTACCAGGAAGTAGTCGATGCGCCAGCCGGCGTTGTTCTTGCGGGCATTAAAGCGATAGCTCCACCAGCTGTAGACGCCCTCGACGTCGGGGTTTGCCGCGCGCCAGGTATCGGTAAAACCGGCGTCGAGCAGCTCGGTAAACTTGCCGCGCTCCTCGTCCGAAAAGCCTGCGTTGCCGCGGTTGGACTTGGGGTTCTTAAGGTCGATCTCCTCGTGCGCCACGTTAAAGTCGCCGCAGGTCACGACGGGTTTGCCGGTCTCGCGCTCGAGCGCGTTCAAAAAGCCGCGGTAGGCGTCGTCCCACGCCATGCGCACGTCGATGCGGGCGAGTTCATTTTGGGCGTTGGGCGTATAGACGTCGACAAACCAAAACTTGTCGAACTCGAGCGCGCAGACGCGGCCCTCGGTCGCGGCTTGGGCGACGAGCTCGGCAGCCTCGCCTTCGCCGGCGTAGGGCAGCAGTGCGTTGGCGCGTAGCACGCGCAGCGGTTCCTGGCGGCTAAAGACTGCGGTGCCCGAATAGCCTTTACGCTCGGCGTAGCTCCAGGTTTGGTGATAGCCGGGCAGGTCAATATCGACCTGGCCCTCTTGCAGCTTGGTCTCTTGCAGCGCCAGGATACCGACGTCGAGTTCTTGCGCGATCTGGATAAAGCTCGGGTCCTTTTTGAGCACGGCGCGCAGGCCGTTGACGTTCCACGAGGCGAAAGTGTAAGTCTGAGGCATGGTGTCCTTTCGACGGGGTTGGCAGGCTTAAGATTAGCGCAACAGGGGCGGGGTGGAGTCCGCGAGTGATAGTGCGAACGCCGCCGTCCCGGAGACACGGACGGAGGACATATATGACGCAGGCAATATCGGACCCCAAACAGGCCTCCGCCGCGCTGGCGGAGCTGTTCGGCACCCACAAGCGCGTGGTCTTCTTTGGCGGCGCGGGTGTTTCCACGGCGAGTGGCATCCCCGATTTTCGCAGCGTGGATGGCCTGTATCACCAGCAGTTTGCCTATCCGCCCGAGACCATGCTCTCGCATAGCTTTTATGAGGCGCATCCGGCCGAGTTCTTTGACTTCTATCGCACCAAGATGATCGCGCTTAGCGCCAAGCCCAACCGCTGCCACACCAAGCTGGCCGAGCTGGAGCGCGCCGGCAAGCTTGATGCCGTGGTGACGCAAAACATCGACGGCTTGCATCAGATGGCGGGCTCGCAGCGCGTGTTTGAGTTGCACGGATCGGTCCATCGCAACATTTGCCAGTCGTGCGGAGCGCTCTATAGTGCCGAATGGATTTGCTCGCGCGAGCACGAGGACGCCGCGGGCGTGCCCGTGTGCCCCGCGTGCGGTGGTCGCATCAAGCCCGATGTGGTGCTCTACGAAGAGCCGCTCGACGAGCGTGTGTTGACCGGTGCCGTTGCCGCCATCGCCGCGGCCGATGCCCTCATTGTGGGCGGGACCTCGCTCGTGGTGTATCCGGCGGCAGGCCTTACGCGTTACTTTACTGGCGATACGCTGGCCATTTGCAATTTGGCGCCTACCGATCAGGATGCAAATGCCGACCTGCTGATTTCTTGCGACATCGCGGCCGCGTTTGCGTTCTAGCCCGTGTGCGCGGATACAATAGAAAGACTGAGTGCAAAGCGACCCCGCCGCCAGCTCCCCAAGCTCGGCGGCGTGGGCATTTTAGGAGGATGTTCATGGCGAACGACAGCAAGACATGGCGGTGCGGAAAGTATGAGCTCAGCTTTGACCGTCCGCGCATCATGGGCGTCCTCAACGTGACGCCCGATTCGTTTAGCGATGGCGGGGAGCACTTCGACCCGGATGCCGCCATCGAGTACGGTCTGGCGATGCTCGACGCCGGCGCCGACATCATCGACGTAGGCGGCGAGTCCACGCGCCCTGGCTTTACCCCGGTCAACCCCGACGAGGAGGCTCGCCGCGTGCTGCCCGTGGTGCGCGCGCTGGCCAAAGAGGGCGCCATCGTCTCGATCGACACGCGCCACGTGGCGGTTGCCAAGGCGGCCGTGCGCTGCGGCGCCTCGATCGTCAACGACGTGACGGGCTTCACCGACCCCAAGATGGTCGAGTTTGTTAAGACGAGCACCTGCGGCGTCATCGTGATGCATGCCGGCGAGGTCGCCGCGCCCGCACGCACGCACGCAACGGTGCAGCTCGATACCTCGGCTGCGGCGTTTGTTGCCGAGAAGGCGCGCGAGGCGGCTGCCGAGGCCGCGCGTGAGGCCGAGAAGCCGGCTCGCCGCCGTCGCGGCAAGTTGCTGGGTGAGCCTAAGCCGGAGGCCAAGCTTCCGGGTGGCGTGGTGCAGCCCTCGTTGCCGTTTGGCGAACCTGAGCCCGCGACCGAGCCTGCAAGCGAGCAGGAGACGCCGGCCGCCGAGCAGGCTGCTGCCGCCGAGACCGTCGCGCCCGCGCCCGAGGCCACCGAGGCCGCATCGGAGCCCAATGACCGCCTGGCCGCCATGATGCGCCGCAGCGCCCGCCGCGAGGAAGCCTACGTGCCCACCTCGCAGCTCCGCCGCTTCACCCTGCCCGATTCGGCGCCCATCATGCGCCGCGTCATGGGCTTTCTGTCCGACCAGGCCCGCGCGCTCATCCACGCCGGCGTGTCGCGCGACCGCATCTGCATCGATCCCGGTCCGGGCTTTGGCAAGACGGCCAACGAGGACATCGTCATCCAGCGCGAGACTGCCAAGATGGCGTCACTGGGCTATCCGCTCATGTGCGCCGTATCGCGCAAGCGCTTTGTGGGCGCCGTCTCGGGCGTGACCGAGGCCGCCGAGCGCGATGCCGCTACGTTTGGCGTGTGCCTGGGCGCCATCCAGGCCGGTGCCAACATCGTGCGCGTGCACGACGCCGCGGGCTTTGCGCAGTTCCTGAATGGCTACTGGGCGGTTGCCAAGCCGCAGCCGCGCCGCGCGTTTGTGGCCGTGGGCTCCAACCTGGGGCATCGCTGCGACAACATCCGCGCCGCACGCGACATGATCGCCGAGATTCCACTTACCTGCGTGTCCAACTCCTCCAAGATCTACGAGAGCGAGCCGGCCTACGAGACGCGCCAGGACGCGTTTGCCAACGCCGTCATCGAGATCAAGACCGAGTTGGCGCCGCTGGTGCTGCTCGACGAGCTCATGAAGATCGAGGCCGAGCTGGGGCGCGACCGCTCCAAAAAGGCCAAGGCCAACGGCCCGCGCACCATCGACCTGGATCTGCTGTGGATGGACGGCGAGACCCACGGGGGCAAAAAGCTGCGCCTGCCGCATCCGCTGATCGGCGAGCGCGACTTTGTGCTGGTGCCGCTCGAGGATCTGATGCACGATCCGGCGCGGTTCTTCCGCTACAACGGCGTCGAGGTCAAGGAGCCCGAGGACCGCGTGGGCCATATCGTGGGCGAATTGGGGCGCATGTAGATGATCGAGATGAATGCTGTTGCCGCCGGCACCGAGCTCGACGCGGCGCGTGACGCGGGCCGCGAGGGCGTGTCCGCGGGCTGGTGCGCGTGGAGCGCGGGCGATGCTTCGCTGACGTTTTCGCTGGTCGTTCGCCCCGACGTGAACATGCACGCCTTTCACGGTCTTCCGTTTGTGGCCGCGATGGGCATGATGGACGCGCTCGTGGGCACGACGTCGACGCCGGGCCTGGGCCTTGCCGGCAAGGTGGGCATTGAGTGGCCGAGTGACATCGTGTGCGGTGCGCCTGCGTTTGAGACGTCACTCGCGCGTGTTGCCGTGAACGGCGGTGCCGGTGCTGCGGGCATGTTTGCCGCGGTGACGGTTGATATTGAGCGTGCGGCGCTGGGTGAGCTTGGTGTGGATATGGCAGATGAGGCGCTGATCGAGGCATTGGTCGCCGCCGTGCTGGTCCGCGTGGACACCTGGGCGGTTGCCGCCAACACACCACAGGGCGCTGCCGGCCCGCTGGCTCCGGTGCTGGGCGAGTACTTTGACATGGTGCCACTGTTGGGTCGTCAGGTCGCAGCGGTGTCGCCCAACGGCTTGCCGCTTGCGGTCGGTGTGTTTGCGGGCCTGGACATCTGGGGCCGCGCGACCATCAAGACCGATGCCGGCGAGCAGGAGTTTCCGCCCGAGGCCGTACGGATTCGCGGGCTGTAACGCGAGGCGCCCGCGCTCAAAGATAACGATGACAACAAGACCCTCCTCGGCCTGTGCCGGGGAGGGTTTCGCCTATCTGGTGAATGGGTTGCCAGCGCCCTATTCCTCAAAACTGAAAAATTATCGTTTTTGAGGAATAGGAAACATGCACGATATCGCTGTGCTGGGTGTATTCGAGGAGCCGCTATTCCTCATAATTGAAAATAATTCAGTTTTGAGGAATAGGCTTGGCGAACGTTTGCGGGGGCTGTGGCATCGGGCATGCTCGACTTAAGCCCCTGTCCTACCCCAGCTCCTGCATGCGGCGGTAGATTTCGCAGATGCCCTTGATGGTGAGTTGGCCGTCTACCACGTCGAAGGCATCGGTCGAATCGGCGACGATGCCGGCGAGACCGCCCGTGGCGATAACGGTGGCATCGTCGCGGCCCAGCTCGCGCTTCATGCGCGCGACCAGGCCCTCGGCCATGGCGGCAGCGCCCACCACGGCGCCGACCTTGATGCACTCCTCGGTATCGCGGCCGATGGCGTGCTCGGGCGCCTCGAGGGGAACGCTGGCGAGCTTGGCGGCTCGGGCGGCGAGCGCGTCCATGGAGATGCGGATGCCCGGCGCAATCGCTCCGCCAATGTAATAGCCGTCCTCGTCGATGACATCGATATTGGTCGCGGTGCCAAAGTCCACCACGATTGCCGGCGCGCCGTAGAAGGTCTCGGCTGCGACGGCGTTGGCGACGCGGTCGGCACCTACGGCCTGGGGGCGCGCCGCGCGCAGCTTGGTCACGGCGGCCGTCTGCGGCCCAATGACGATGGCGTCCGCCGCGATGCGGTCGGCCACGGCGTGCCACTCGCGCGAGAGCTGCGGCACCACGCCAGCAAAGGCAATCGCGTCGACCGCGTCGAGTGAGAGGCCGTACATCTTAAAGAAACCCATCAGGCGCACGTGGATCTCGTCGGCGGTATAGGAGCGGTCGGTGGGCATGCGCCACGACTGCACCAGCTCGTCTCCGTCAAACAGACCCATGGCCGTCTGCGTGTTTCCCATATCGATAGCGAGCAGCATGTCTACTCCCGGTGTCGGCATAAAAGGACGCGCACCATTGTATACGTGCCATCGACGGCGCTCGGCTGTGATTCGTTTACGGTGATAAGGGCTGAGAGGTTTAAATATGAAGGAATTATGCTCTACGAGATTTTCCTTGCCGTTTACCGAACTCCCACGTAATATTCTTTCTTGCGCACATGAGGCGCCCAGACATTGCGGGGTGGAGCAGTCTGGTAGCTCGCCGGGCTCATAACCCGGAGGTCGTAGGTTCAAATCCTGCCCCCGCGACCAAGAACTTGCAGCTCGTCGGCCTAGCCGGCGAGCTTTTTTGTTATCTGACGACCATGTTTTCGGCACGGTTTTCAACCTCTCAAACAAAATCTCGATCTGTAACGCGTAGACCCGATTTGGACGGCTAGATGTTACAGATCGAGATTTTCCGGCAGCCGGCCCCCGTTTGTCTAAATCTGTAACACGAGGGATGGATTTTGCCGAGTAGCTGTTACAGATTGAGATTTTGTTGTTGCTCTCCTTTATGAGTGAATCTTGACTCTTTTTATTATGTGAGGCGGACGGGCTATCGATAATCACGGGCTGGATGGATTGACTTGTCGATTGATAGATTCCAATTGGAAGGAGCTGCGACGACCCTTAACGATCCTTAACTAGAAACAGTGACGTCTTAAAAACAATAAAGGGGCCGCTATGTAGGGGCCGTCTATACGATGCCTTTGACTTACACTTCTTTATGGAGCCATGTAAGGAGGCGGCAATGCAGCAACCCATCGCGACAAACGATGTGATTCTATTTTCCACTCTCAGGGAGAATCAGTACTTCGATCGAAAGAGCGCCCGCAAGGATGACAAGGAGATTGCGAAGCATATTAGTGCATTCGCCAACTCGGCGGGAGGCAAGCTCGTTATCGGTATCGAGGATAATGGTGAGGTAACGGGCTTCAAGCGTAACGGCGCGCGCGACATTGAGAAATTCGAGCGCGCTGCGCTCACGACTTGCACGCCAACCCCTATTGTTCGCAAAGACCGAATCCCCGTGGTCAATTCTTCGGGCGAGGAGGACTTCGTTCTCGTTTTGGACATCGATGCCTCGACCAACCACTCTGTTGCTCGCGTGAGCGACGGCGAGGTTTTCTTGCGGCAGGACGACAAGAGCGTGAGGCTCAGCCGCGAACAGGTATTTGCCCTCGAGTACGATAAGGGGCAGAGAATCTTCGAGGACGAGCTTGTTGAGGATTCCTCCCTAGATGACGTGGACCATGAAGTGCTTGATCGCTACAAAGGGATTCTTGGAACCGAAGTTTCCGACGAGCAGGTCCTTAGAAGTCGTCGTTTTATGCGTGACGGAAAGCTGACCGTTGCTGGAGCCCTGCTATTCGCGCTGGATCCGTCCGCGATGATGCCACAGGCGCGAGTCCGTGTCCTGCGCTACGACGGCGTCAAAATGGAGACGGGCGAGCGTCTCAACATCACGAAAGAACGAAGCTTCTGTGGGCCGCTGCCTAAGGTGATCCAAGACGCCTACGAACTCATCTCGAGCATGCTCCGCGAATTTCAGTTCCTGGGGCCCGACGGGAAATTCCAGACCGTGCCTGAGTATCCTGAGTTCGCCTGGTTCGAGGGCTTGGTCAACGCGGTGACACATCGCGACTACTCGTTCCGCGGCGACTACATCCGGGTCTCGATGTTCGACGACCGTTTGGAAATCATCAGTCCAGGCGCGCTTCCCAATATCGTGACGCTCGACAACATGAGGACCACTCGTTACTCGCGCAACCCACGCATCTCGCGCACGCTGGTTGAATTTGGTTGGGTTCGGGAGCTAAACGAGGGCGTCAAGCGCATTTATACCGAGATGCAAAACTCTCTGCTCAATGATCCGGTCTACACGGAACCTGATGGGGCAAGGGTTCAGCTAACGCTTGAGAACAATATCGTTGCCAGAACCGTAAGGAGAAGCGAGGCTCTCGAGGACAAGGTATCACCGGAGGTGATCGCCTCATTGGGGGAGTATGAGCTCGCCGCCGTCAGGTTGGCCTTTGCGAACGGAAGGGTGACAGCAAGGGAGCTTGCAGCGCACATCGGGAGAAATCGCCGCACAGCAAGCCGGGTGCTTGGTAAGTTAATTGAGGAAGACGGGCTGCTCGAATGGCACGGCTCATCCCATAACGACCCAAAACAGTTCTACACGATAAGGTAAGGTGGTCGATCTATTTCGCACCTCTGTCGCAGTAATGTCGCACCTCTGTCGCAGTAATGTCGCACCTCTGTCGCAGTAATGTCGCACCTCTGTCGCAGTGGCTTCGATGACGCGTGGATATAGTCCCTCGGCAAATCTCAAACAAAATCTCAATCTGTAACGGGTAGGGGTCAAAAGCGGGCCTAGATGTTACGGATTGAGATTGTTGAGGATGGGCTGAGGGGAATGTCTTGATCTGTAACACGTGGGGCCGTTTTTGGCCGATAGATGTTACAGAACGAGATTTTTCGGCAGCCGGGCTCCGTTTATCTGAATCTGTGACACGAGGGACGGTTTTTGCTGAGTAACTGTTACAGATCTAGATCTTTCGGCAGGCTAGATTGGTTTGTCTTGATCTGTAACAGGTAGACCCCGGTTTTGCTGAGTAACTGTTACGGATTGAGACAAACCGACGGGCCGCCCCGCCCCATCCACCTGCCGCTACCTGCTGTCTGCCGATTTCCGTTGCGCCACTGTGCTCCCATGCCATATCCTCTAAACAACTACGCGGCAACATCGCCGCCGCGCCTACAAGAGAGGAATGTCCATGACCGCACCCGCATCCAAACTGCTCCAGCCCATTACGGTTGGCCCCCTTGAGCTTAAAAACCGCATTATGTTCCCGCCGCTGACCACCGGCTATGAGGAGCGCGACGGTTCCATTGGCGAGCGCAGCCTGGCTTTTTACGAGCGCCTGGCCCGTGGCGGCGTGAGCTACATCGTCATCGGCGACGTTGCTCCTGTTATGACCGCAAGCCCCACGCCCAAGTTAGCGACCGACGCCCAGATCCCCACGTTTAAGGCGCTGGCCGACGCCGTTCACAAGCACGGCGCCAAGGTCGCGCTGCAGCTGTTCCACCCCGAGTACGACGTGCCCGGCGTCGGCCGCATGGTCATGGGTTCCATGGCCGCCGCCAAGGCTGCGCAGGAGGCCAAGGCCGCCGGCGACGAGGAGACCTTTGCCGCCAAGATGGCCGAGTCCAACGAGATCCGCAAGCAGGCCTACGCCAAGCTGCACCACGACATGCAGCACTTTGTGAACGAGGCGAGCGTAGAGCAGCTCACCCAGATCAAGGAGGCCATCGCTGCCTCGGCCGCCCGCGCGCAGCAGGCCGGCATCGACGCCATCGAGGTTCACGGCGACCGTCTGGTGGGTTCGCTGTGCTCGGCCATCCTCAACCAGCGCACCGACGAGTACGGTGGCTCGTTCGAGAACCGCGTTCGCTATGCGCTCGAGGTTGTCGCCGCCATTAAGGAAGCCGCGCCGCAGCTGATGGTGGAGTACAAGCTCCCCGTGATCATGGAGAACCCCGACGGCACGCCGCGCGGCAAGGGCGGCCTGCAGCCCGATGAGGCCTGCGAGTTTGCCAAGCTGCTCGAGGGCGCCGGCATCGACATGATCCAGGTTGCACAGGCCAACCATACCGGCAACATGGGCGACACCATTCCGCCCATGGGCGCCATGCCCTACAACTGGACGCTGCCCGTGGCCGAGCGCGTCAAGGCCCTGGTCTCCGTGCCGGTGGCAACCGTCGGCCGTGTTGTTTCGGTCGAGGCCGGCGAGAAGATTCTGGAAGACGGTTCGGCCGATATCATCGCGTACGGCCGCTCGCTCATGTGCGACCCCGACATTGCGCTGAAGGCCGCCACGGGTGAGCCCATTCGCGAGTGCCTCAATTGCAACAAGGGCTGCGTCGACGCGATTCAAAACCGCAAGTACATCTCGTGCGTGCTCAATGCCGAGAACGGCGACGAGGCGACCATCGCCATCAAGCCGGGCGAGGGCGACAAGAAGGTCGCCGTGGTGGGCGGCGGTATTGCCGGCTTGGAGGCCGCGCGCGTGGCGGCCAAGCGCGGCTACGACGTGACCGTCTATGAGGCGAGCGATCACTTGGGCGGCCAGATTGTGCTGGCAGCCGCGCCTCCGCGCAAGGACGAGATCATGCGCTCGGTCGAGTACTACGAGAAGATTCTGCCCGGCCTGGGCGTGAAGGTCGAGCTCAACCATGCCGCTACGGCCGAGGATCTCAACGCCGCCGACGCCGCGATTGTGGCCGTGGGCGCGCACGACGTGGTCATTCCCGTATCCGGTGCCGACTCGGAGAAGGTCGTCTCGAGCTGGGACGTGCTGGCCGGCAAGGTGGAGCTCAGCGGCCGCGTCGCCGTTATCGGCGGCGGCCTGGTGGGCACCGAGACTGCCGAGTACCTGCTGCAGCACGGCTGCGAGGTGGCGATTGTCGAGATGCTCGACAAGATTGCCGCGGGCGAGTCCGAGACCATTCTGCCGCTGATTATGAGCGACTTTGCCGAGCACGGCGTGGAGCAGCACGTTAAGACCCGCCTGACCGCCATTACCGACGAGGGCGTGGAGACTGTTCACACCACCGAGGACGGCGCAGAGGAGCCGGTGAAGATCGCTTGCGATTACGTGGTGATGGCCGTGGGCTCCAAGGCCAACGCGTTTGACCTGGACGGCGTGACGGTGCCCGTGACCTGCGTGGGCGACTGCTCGGGCGAGCGCACCGCCGACATCGCGAGCGCCATTCGCACGGCGTATCACGCGGCCAACGAGCTGTAGTTGAACATCGCGGCCAGGCGGGGCGGTAGCACGGATCCGTCTCGCCCGGCTGTGTCCCGTCGGGTGTCAACCGGTGCGGGGCCTGCAAACGCAGCAGGTCCCGCCCTTTTTGTTTTGCTCCTGTGGATGGCAATGCGCGGTAATCATGAGGAGTGAGGACGTCTACTGCCTTGCAGATCACTCAAAATTATTGGGGGAGGGGTTAATAACTATATCCTCTATACCAAAGGACATAAAGAGACGCCAATTTTGTTGACACGCGAATGACGATTAGCTGCGAGTCAGCTACCAGCGTAAATAATCGATAAAGAAATGTCGTAATTTGGTGCCAAATGCCCAGATAACGCCGCGTCTATTTTAATTAACTGTTACGCGCAAACAGCAAAATGCTACTATCTAACATGCACGTAAGAAAGCAGATTAACGGTTAAGGCTAAGAAGTGGCAGGTATGTCGGAAGCAACAAGGACTCGCACGCATGCGCCCGAGGTTAGGCAGCGCGCCGTCGAGGTCCTCCAAGAGGGGGTCGGTCATCGCGCCCTCGCCGCGGAGCTCGGCATTCCCCAGGCCACGGCTCGTCAGTGGGCCCGCGCATATGCCGTGGGCGGTGCCGACGCCGTTCTCAACGCCGGTTCGCATCATCACACCTATTCGTACGAAGTTAAGCTCGCCGTGGTCAAGGACCGCTTGGAAAACGGCTTAACGGTTCGCGAGGCCATGATCAAGCACAAGATTCCTAGCGAGTCTTCGGTCAAGGCTTGGTGCCGTCAGTACCGCGAGAGCGGTGAGTCCGCACTGGTCGATAAGCCGCGCGGTCGCAAGCCGCGCGTTAAAAAGGCGGAATAGCAAACGGGATGGTGCACCCACAGGGGCGCATTTTTCTTGCCGCCCCTCTGCTCCAATGCGGGCGTGCCCTTACCCCGTACGCCTAAAACTCCCCAGTTGACCGAAAACCCGCCGCCGCTACTCCTCAATTGAGCTATAACGTTAAACAATTGCAGCGTTTTAGCATGGGGGAGTGATGGTATGACGCTACTGTATTTCCTTACCCTGTTTCCGCTGGTACCGGCGCTGGGCATGCTGCTCGCGCGCGGTGACCGCGCCCGCGATGCGGCGGGGCTCATAGGCTCCGGCATTATTATGGCGGTGACAGTTGTAGTCGCCGTCATGTTTTTTGGCACGGGTCCGCAGAGCTTTGAGGTTGCCCCCGGCACCTCGCATGTGCTCTCGATCATCAGTTCCGTTATCGACGTCATCCTGTGCGCTGTCATCCTGTACAACGCGTACAAATATAGGAACGCGCTCACCACGGTGCTCGGCATAGTCCAGCTGGTGGGCTCACTCGCCTTTGCAGCCATGACGCTGCCCGCGGCCGAAGCCGTCACGGCAACGCCACTCTACCTGGATTACATGAGCGTGATCATGGTCCTCGCCGTCGGCATCGTTGGCAGTCTAATCTGCTTGTATGCCCTGGGCTACATGAAGGACTTCCAGGCCCATGACGAGCACGAGGCCGCGCTGCGCGGGCAGACCGCGCCCGACCGTCGCCCGCAGTTCCTGGCGCTCATGTTCCTGTTCCTCTCGGCCATGTTCGTCATCGTGACGAGCGACAACCTTGAGTGGCTGTTCTGCGGCTGGGAAATCACCACCGTGTGTTCGTTCCTTATGATTGGCTACACGCGTACGCCCGAGGCCATCAAGAACGCCTTTACCCAAATCATCCTCAACATGCTGGGCGGCATCGCGTTTTTGGCCGGACTTATGTATCTGCACGTTAACGGCATGCCGCTGACCATCTCGGGCATGATCGAGCTTTCCGGCACCGGAACCGCGCAGTCCGCGCTGCTGGTGATGCCGGTCATCCTGTTGTCGCTCGCCGCGCTCACCAAGGCCGCACAGATGCCGTTCCACACTTGGCTGTTGGGTGCCATGGTTGCACCCACTCCCACGAGCGCCCTGCTGCACTCGTCAACCATGGTCAAAGCCGGCGTGTTCCTGATGGTCAAGCTGAGCCCACTCTATGCCATCTACCCCGTGACCGGCTTTATGGTCACGAGTGTGGGTGCCATCACGTTTTTGCTCGCTGCACTCATGGCCATCTCGCAGAGCAACGCCAAACGCGTGCTCGCGTACTCCACCATTTCCAACTTGGGCCTCATCAGTGCCTGCTTGGGTGTCGGCGCGCCCGAGGCCGTATGGGCGGCCATCTTCCTGATCTTGTTCCACACGGTGGCCAAGTCGCTGCTGTTCCTGTGCGTGGGCACGGCCGAGCATCATATCGGCAGCCGCAATATCGAGGACATGGACGGCATGTTCAGCCGCATGCCGCACCTGACGCGTCTGATGATGCTGGGCATTATGGGCATGTTTGTGGCGCCGTTTGGCATGCTCGTGTCCAAGTGGGGCGCCCTGGTGGCGTTTGCGCAGACCGGCAACGTGCTCATGATCATGGTGCTTGCCTTTGGCTCGGCCGCGACGTTTTACTTCTGGGGCAAGTGGCTTGCCAAGCTTTCGGGCGTCGACCCCACGGCTCAAAACGTTGAGGTCAATGTCCATAAGACCGAATGGATGGCCCTCAACACCATCGCCGCGCTGCTGATTCTGTGCTGCGTGGCGTTTCCGGTTATCTCGAGCGGTCTGGTGTCGCCTTACTTGGCCATGGTGTTTGGCCGCGTGCCGTACGTTATTGGCAAGGACGCCATGTATCTGATGGTGGTTATCGTGGCTTTTATCGCCGTGGTGCTGCTGACGTCATTCCGCGTGAGCAACAAACCGCACGTCAACGTGTACCTTTCGGGCGTGGGAACCGACAAATATCGCCATTTCCGCGGCTCGATGGGACACGAGGTGAAGGCCGAAAAGCGCAATTGGTACTCGGAGGACGCCCTTGGCGAGAAGCGTATTGGCCCCGCGGGTAGCGTCGTATGCTGCAGCATTATCTTGTTTGCGCTGCTGTGTTGCGCATGGATTGGGCCCGAGCGGCTTGCCATGAGCGCGCCCTCGGTGCTGCGCGGCAAGTATTTCGAAGGTTCGGGCGTCGTGGGCATCTTTATTGGCACCGTGGCGTTTGCCTTGCTGGCGCCGCTTGCGGGCGGCTTGATCGACGGCATCGACCGCAAACTTTCGGCTCGCATGCAGGGCCGCGTGGGCCCGCGCCTGCTGCAGCCCTTCTACGACGTTGCCAAGCTGCTGCGCAAGGCCCCCGCCAGCGTAAACACCATGGACGATACCTATATGGCGTGCGCGCTCATCTTTACCGTCGTGGGCGGCGGCATCTTTGTGTCGGGCTCCAACACGCTGCTGTGCGCTTTTATGGTTACGCTCGCCGCGATCTTTGTGGTGCTGGCGTCCGCCTCGACGCAAAGCCCGTTTGCCCAGGTCGGTGCCGACCGCGAGTTGCTGCAGGTCATGAGCTACGAGCCCGCCGTTCTGCTGATGAGCGTGGGCCTGTACCTTGCCACCGATAGCTTTGATTCCATCGCCGTGACCGGACAGTCGGCGCCCATCATCGTGTACAGCGCGCCCATTTTCTTGGCGCTGCTTGCGGTGCTCACCATCAAGCTACGCAAGTCGCCGTTCGACCTTTCGTACTCGCATCACGCGCATCAGGAGATTGTCCAGGGCGTCGCCACCGAGATGAGCGGCGGCACGCTGGCCAAGATGACCCTTATGCACTGGTGTGAGACCGTGCTGTTTTTGATGTGGGTGGGCATGTTCTTTGTTTGGGACAACCCGGTGAGCTGGGTCGTAGCCCTGGTCGTGATGGCCGCGACGTATTTTGTCGAGGTGCTGATCGACAACACCTTCGCACGCAGCACCTGGCGCAGCTGCTTTAAGCTCGGCTGGGGCGTGGCGCTGGTGTTTGGCCTGCTCAACCTTATGCCCATCCTCGTCGACGTGTTTATTTAGGAGGCGGCATCCATGGATCATAAAATGTCGCGCTCGCCGTGGGTTATTCATTACGACGGCTCGAGCTGCAACGGATGCGATATCGAGGTGCTGGCCTCGCTCACGCCGCTGTTCGATGCGGAGCGCTTTGGCGTGGTCAACACCGGCAACCCCAAGCATGCGGATATCTTTTTGGTGACGGGGTCGGTCAATGCCCAGAACCTGCCCGTCGTGCGTCAGATTTACAACCAGATGCTCGAGCCCAAGTGCGTGGTGGCCTGCGGTATCTGCGCATGCTCGGGCGGCGTATTCCGCGATGCCTACAACGTGATCGGCGGCGTGGACCGCGCGATTCCCGTGGACGTGTACGCGCCCGGGTGCGCCATTCGCCCCGAGACGGTGATCGATGCCATCGTGGAGGCGTGCGGCATCCTGGACCAGAAGGAGACCGTGTTGCGCGCCGGTGGCGATCCGCTCACCGTGGGCGGTGCCGCTACCTGGGACGGTGGCGTTGAGCTGGGCGAGGACGGGTTTGTGGCTGCGGGGGCCGGGACTGACGGTGCCGGTGACGCGCCTGCCGGGAAGCCTGCTGCGCCCGCCGCTGGCGACGCACCTGCTGAGACGCCCGCCGCTGCAAAGGAGGCCGAGTAATGCAAAAGGCTATCTATACCACCGTCGGGATCGACGAGCTCCTGTCGCATGTCCAGGCGCTCAAGGGCGTCGGCGCGCGCTTTGTGCAAATGCACGCCGAGCGCAACGTCGACGACGGCACGTATCGCCTGGTCTATACGTTTATCAACGTCCGCGCTGCGCAAGAGCAGATCGCGCGGGACAGAAACTATGCGATTGAGAACCTGGTAGTCGAGGGCATCGACCAGTATCAGGAGATTCCGTCCATCAGCTCGTACTATCCGGCGGTGTTCCCGTTTGAGAACGAGGCGCACGACCTGTTTGGTCTTGCCATTACCGACATGCAGGTCGACTTTAACGGCTTTTTCTACCAGGTCTCGACCGCCGAGCCCATGAGTGTGATCACGCCCGAGGTGAAAGCTGCGCGCGAGAAGGCCATGAAGGTCCGCGCCGCCGCCGAGGCCAAGGCGCGCAAAGCCGCGGCCGAGAAGGCTGCCGCTACCGCGGCCGCCGCGGGGAAGGGCGCTGTGGGCGCTGGCGATGCTGCGGGTGCTGCCGTCGCCCAGCCCGCTGCGGCTGCCGGCTCCGATGCTCAGCACGATGAGGCTGCTGCGAAGGCCGCGCTCAAGGCTGCCGAGATGGAGGCAAAGCTCGCCGCCATGGATCCCGAGAAAGCGGCCAAGGTCCGCGCGGCGCTTGCCGCCAAGGCCGCCCGCGATAAGCAGAAAAAGGAGGCGTAAGGTCCATGGCACATCGCTCCGTTATTCCGTTTGGCCCGCAGCACCCAGTGCTGCCCGAGCCGCTTCATCTGGACCTGGTGATCGAGGACGACCGCGTCATCGAGGCAATTCCGCAGATTGGCTTTGTGCACCGCGGACTCGAGAAGCTCACCGAAAAGCGCGATATGCATCAGTTTGGCTACATCGCCGAGCGCATCTGCGGCATCTGCGCCGTGGGCCACAGTTGCGGCTATGCCAGCGCCTGCGAGCGCATGCTCGACATCGAGGTGCCCGGCCGCGTGCAGTATATCCGCACCATTTTGCACGAGCTTTCGCGCGTTCACTCGCATCTGCTGTGGCTGGGCCTGCTCGCCGATGCCTTTGGCTTCGAGGCGCTGTTCTACCGTTTGTGGACGCTGCGCGAGCAGATTCTCAAGATCTTTGAGAGCACGTGCGGCGGTCGCGTGATTCTGTCGATTAACGAGATCGGCGGCCTTAAGCACGATATCGAGGACTCCGAGCTGGCAGGCATTGTCCAGACGCTCGACGCCATGCGCCCCGACTACGAGGCCCTGGTGCATACGATTTTTGGATGATGACAGCTGCGGCGAGCGCCTGCACGGCGTGGGCGTGATCAGCAAGAAGGACGCGCTGGATCTGTCGATGGTCGGCCCGTTCGGCCGCGCCTCGGGCGTGGACTATGACGTGCGCATATTTGGCGACGGTGCCTATGCGGATTTGGCTGCGTTTGAGCCAATTGTCGCTACCGATGGCGACTGCTATGCCCGCTGCCAGGTGCGTTGCGCCGAGGTCACGCAGGCTATGGACATCATTAAGGAGCTTGTGGGCAAGATTCCGCACGACGGTATCGGCGGGCGCACCAAGCTTACGCCGGCCGACGGCGCGCGCGGCGAGGTTGTGATTGAGCAGCCGCGCGGCGAGGCGTATTACTATGTGCGCGGCAACGGCACCAAGAACTTGGACCGTTTCCGTGTGCGCACGCCGACGTCGCAGAACCTGGCGGGTCTGACACATGCGCTGCAGGGCGTGCTCCTTGCCAACGTGCCCATGATTATCCTGACCATCGACCCCTGCATTAGCTGCACGGAAAGGTAGGTACGGCATGAGTTTGCTGACATTTGCCAAGACGGCCTTGGGTTCTATGGTCAAGCAGCCGGTCACGGTGTGCTATCCGCAGGAGAAGCTGGCGGCGCCCGAACGCTTGCGCGGGCATATCGTCAACGACATGGATGTGTGCATCTGCTGCGGCATGTGCGCGCGTCGCTGCCCGGCGGGCGCGCTTGCGGTCGATCGCAAGGGCGGAACGTGGTCGATTGACCCATATGCCTGCGTGGTGTGCGGTGAGTGCATCGAGAGCTGCCCCAAGCACTGCCTGACTATGGACACCGCCCGCACTCCAGTCGCAGCGGATAAGACTCCCACGGTAGAAACCAAGCCGGAGTAGCGCTGGAATAGAGCTGGAATAGGGGGCGGTGGGGCGAAATTGCCCCACCGGCCCCGCGCGTGAACTCGCGGTTGGGCCGCTACGAACAAAACTATGCCGGTTTACTACGATGAATTCGACATTCCCGATCATGATTGCATTTTTCTAAATATCACAAGCGTTCTACCTGCGGTTTTGCAAGCGCGCAATTTGCCGTGGTCGAAGGTGGGCGATTCATCGTAGTAATCCGGCATAGTTTTGAAATGGTATTAAATCGGTGGCAGCCATTTTGCTATGCCTGGGCGGTCGGCCGCTGGGTAATTACCCTCGCAGGTAGGCGATGGCGATCTGTGTGCGGTTGCGCAGACCCATTTTTGCCAGAATCGAGCTGATGTGGTTGCGCACGGTGCCTTCGCCCATATAGGCGGTGGCGGCGATCTCCTTGTTGTCGAGGCCGCGGGCGATGAGCTCGGCGACTTCGAACTCACGGTCGGTCAGGCTGGCAAAGGCGGCGGGCCGGCGGGGCATGCCCGCCGCGGCACCCGCCCCATCAAAGTTGATGTCCTCGATCGCCTTACCCTCGAGCACACGTTTGCCGTCCATGACCTGCGTCAACGCCGGCGGAATGGCGGCGACATCGGTTTTGATCAGGTAGCCGCGGGCGCCCAGTTTGAGCGCCGATACAATGTACTCGTCATCCGAGAATGTCGTCAGAAACACGACGCGTGCCGCGGGGTCGCGCTCAAGGATCTCGCGTGCCGCCGAAAGTCCGTCACGCCCCGGCATCTGGATGTCGAGCAGCGCGATATCGGGCGCGTGCTCGGCGTAGAGCGCCATCGCATCGTCGCCGTTGGCGCCGGTGCCCATCACTTCGATCTGCGGCTGGGCGCCCAGGATAATCTTGAGCGAATCGACCACCAAGCGGTCGTCGTCGACAACGATGAGCCTCATCGGCCCTCATCTCCTTGCGGTTTGGGAACGGTGACAAACACACGCCAGCCGCCGGCGCCGGCGCGCGGGCCGGCGGTAAAGGTGCCGCCAAGCGCCTCGATGCGCTCGCGCATGGAGCCGAGCCCCATGCCTTCTGTGACGTTGCGGCCGCTTGCTTGAACCCCGCCCGCGCCATCGTCGGTAACGATGAGCTGGTAAAACGACGGATGCTCCATGCATCGTACAGTGACAGCATGGGCGCAAGCGTGGCGCATGGTGTTGGAGAGCGCCTCGCGTAGGACCGCCGCAAAGCAGTTGGCGACGTTTGCGGGTGCATGCTCGGCCATAACTTCAAGCTCAATCTGCGGACCGCCGTCCGAGCGCGCGCCTTCGACAATGCGTTCGAGCTGCACGGAAAGGTCGACGGCGTTGTCGTTGAGCGCATGGACGCTGGTGCGCACAAGCTGGAGCGCCTCGTCAACCGTGCGTTTGACGTCGGCGAAATCGGCGGCAACCCTGGGCTCGTCGGCGTGCACGACGCGCAGGGCCTCGGTCTGCAGCGAGGCGCGCGTGAGCTGGTGGCCGACGTTATCGTGGATCTCGCGCGCGATACGGGCGCGTTCGGCGAGTGTCGCGAGCTCGACTTCGTAGTCCTGGCGATCGGCAAGGTCGCGGTTGCGCGCTTCGAGCGCGAGAGCTCGTTCCTGCAGCTCGTCGCGGATGCGGCGCATGCGCTGCTGCTCGCGCTCCAACTGGGCGGTACGTAGCGATAACAAGGTGGCGGCAACTGAAAGGATGGCGGTCAGTAGAAGCGTTCGGGCGGTGAACGCGTCGGCGCGTAGGTCCGCGACGAGTGCGAAGACAAAGGCGACGCCAATGCCCAACGCGACCCAAACGTGTTCACGGCGCACGCGCCGCGCAATGTCATAGAGGGCGAGAGGCGCAAACGGCACAAACGGCGGCGCAAAGACGGCCGCGATGATGTAAGCGTAACTCGCGGCCTTGCTTACACGGCGTGTGCGTTCCCCCTGTGCGACCTCGGCCAGCGAGGTGGCAATAACGCCAAGGCAAAACGCCGCGACCAGGCGAGCGTCCACAGCAAGGCCCAGAGCGGCTGCGATACAGCACGCCAATACAATCGATTTGTCGAAAAGCCTGTTCATACGGGTATTGTACGCGATGCTGCGCGCGGGGGAGGCGCCGCCCGGGGCAACCGTGACATTCTTCCCGCGCGGCAAAGCGGCGTCGATTGCTCGCGCGAGCGGGGGTTTCGCCTCCGCCCCCTCGCACTCGTGACAAAGCTCACTGGTGCGCGCCGGCGGCTCCTGCGATGATGCAATCGTACCGGGCCGCAATCAACAGAAGGGGCGCCTCATGACAGACATCGTCCACGTCGAAAACCTCGTCAAGCGCTACGACGATCTTATCGCGCTCGACCACTTTAACCTGAGCATCGCCCCTGGCGAGATCTTTGGCCTGCTGGGCCCCAACGGCTCGGGCAAGACCACATCCATCAACTGCATTCTGCAGCTGCTCGCCTACGACAAAGGCACCATCGAGCTGTTCGGCGAGCCCATGACGCCCGCCCGCTATGACCTCAAGCGCCGCATCGGCGTGGTGCCACAGCAGGTGGCGGTGTTCGACGAGCTCACCGTGCGTGAGAACATCGACTATTTCTGCAGCCTCTACGTTAACGATCGCAAGCGTCGCCGTGCGCTGGTGGACGAGGCGATTGACTTTGTCGGGCTGGGTGACTTTACCAAGTTCCGCCCCGGCAAGCTCTCGGGCGGCCTGGCGCGTCGCCTCAACATCGCCTGCGGTATCGCGCACAAGCCCGAGCTCATCATTTTTTGACGAGCCCACGGTGGCGGTCGACCCGCAGAGCCGCAACGCCATCCTGGAGGGCATCTGCCGCCTGCGCGACGAGGGCGCCACGGTGGTGTATACCAGCCATTACATGGAGGAAGTCGAGCAGATTTGCAGCCGCATCATGATCATGGACGGCGGGCGCGTGCTGGCGCAGGGCACTAACGACGAGCTCAAGCGCATGATTCAGATGGGCGAGCGCGTGACGGTCGAGGTCGGCGCCGTCGAGTCGGCCACGGTCGAGCGGCTGCGCGCCCTCGAGCACGTGCTTTCAGTCGAGCTGTCCGGCGGCGAGCTCGTCTGCACCTGCGAAGCGAGCCCGCATAACCTGGTCGACATCCTCGACACACTGCGCGCCGCCGACGTGGCGCTCGGCCGCGTGTGGAGCGAGCCGCCGACCCTCAACGACGTGTTCCTCGAGATCACCGGCCGCGAGCTGCGCGACTAGGGGGCAGCCATGTTCAACACCATCATCACCACGGTCAAGACGCTGCTGCGTCGGCCGAGCACGTGGGTCTGGGGCGCTCTCTTTCCCATCGCGCTTTCCACGATGTTCATGTTTATGTTTGCGAACCTCAGCTCCGGCGGCACGGTCGACCCGGTGCCGGTTGCCGTCGTGGCGGACGAGGCCTGGGACGCCTCGACCTTTAAGGACGTGGCGACGTCGCTCGACGAGGAGGGCGACGACCAACTGCTCGAGATCCACGAGTGCGACGACGCAGCCGATGCGAACCGTGCGCTTAAGGCTGGCGAGGTCGCGGGCATCTATACGGTTGACGCCGAAGGCGCACCCAAGCTCACGCTGCTATCGAGCTACGACAGCTCGCGTGCCTCATCGGTGCTCACCGACCGCAGCATTCTGGAGACGGTGGCAAGCTCGTATACGCAAAACGCCGAGCTCATGTCCCAGATTGCCCAGGACAACCCGGCGGCGCTCGCCGACCCGGAGGCGGTTGCGCGCGCCCTGTCGCTCGAGGGCGGCACCCGTCGCGTGAGCCTGACACGCACCACGCCCGACGGCACGGTCATCTACTACTACGCGCTCTTTGGCCTGGTCGCGATGATGTCTGCCGAGTTTGCCGCCTTGAGCGTCGTCGATTTGCAACCCAATCTGTCTGGTCTTGGCGCACGTCGCTGCGTGGGCGGCCTTTCCAAGACAGCGTCGCTGGCCGGCATCTTTGTCGGTTCGTGGCTGGTCTCCTTTGCCTCGATGGCAATCGCGATCGGCTACGTGCGCCTGGTCGTGGGCGTCGACTTTGGCGGGCGCGAGGGGCTGTGTCTGGTGGGCGGTGCCGCTTCCGCGCTTGCCGCCACGGGCCTGGGGCTCTTTGTGGGCACGCTTCCCGTTAAGGGCGGCAAGGCGTCCAAGTCCGGCATCCTTACGGGCTTTGCTACCACGTGCGCCTTGTTCGCCGGCCTCTACGGCGAGCCGGCGATGGCGCTTGCCGACGACGTCGCCCGCGCCTGTCCGGCCGAGTGCTGGCTCAACCCCGTCAAGCTTATCTGCGACATGTTCAACCGCCTGTATTTCTTTGAGGACCTGGGCCCCTTTGCCGTTCGCGCCGGCGCGCTCGTCCTGATGGCGCTGCTGTTCGTTGCCACCGCCACGCTGATCTTTGGAAGGAGTCGCTATGAGCACCTTTAAGACTGCGCTTCGCATGGCGCTCGCACACCCGCTCTATCTGCTCATCTACACGGTGTTCATCTCGCTCATGGGTGTGTTTATCGCGGCATCGGTGAGCTGGAACTCGTCGCAGCTCACCGAGTACAAGCCCTACGATGCCAACGTGATCGTGGTCGATCGCGACGACAGCGATCTTTCGCGTGCGCTTACCAAGCATCTGGGTTCGCGCTTTGAGCTGGTCACGGGCATCGGCGACGACACCTACGACCTTGCGGACGCGCTCTCCAAGAGCAACAGCGCCAAGGGCAGTGCCGACTGCGTGTTCTTTATCCCGGAGGGGTTTGAGGGCGACCTCGTTGCAGCCGCCCGCGCGGGGGAGTCCCTGCCCAAGCTCGATGTGACCTACGGCGCTGGCACCATGGCGGCGGCGCTTTCGTCTGCCGAGGCCTCGCGCTGGATCTCACTCGCGGGCGCTGCGGCGGCGCTTGAGCCCACTGCCTCCAACGGTGACGTTGCCAAGGCTGCCGAACATGCCGCTGCCGAGCGTGCCGAGGTCGAGATCGAGCGGGTCAAGGTCGACTCGACGGCCGCCGCCACGCTCGAGTCGTACTTCAACTTTGGTGCGTACGCGATTATCTCGTCGGTCATCGTGTCGGTGGGGCTGGTGTTCTCGGGCATGAACGAGCCCGAGCGCGTGCGTCGTATGGATGCCGGCCCAATCTCCGAGCGCCAGCGTTCGCTTGCCGTGTTTGCGGCCGCCGCCGTACTCACCGTCTGCATCTGGTTTGTGTCGAGCATGATGGGCGTCGTGGGCTTTGCCGGCGCGGTCGCCGAGGTCGGCGTGGGGCGTGTGTGCCTGGCACTGGCGGCGACGTTTGCCCTGGCATGCACGCCACTGGCCGTTGGCTTTGCCCTTTCGAGTCTGGGCGCGCGCGAGGAGCTGCTCAACGGTGTGGGCAACCTGCTTGGCATGCTCATGACGTTTTTGGGCGGCGCCTGGATGCCGCTGTCGCTCATGGGATCGGCCGTGCAGACCGTGGCGCACTTTGTGCCGACATATTGGGTGAACGACGCGATCGGCAAGGCGCTTGCCTCGGATTTGACGTCCGCCGTGCTGGGTGACATCGCCTGCGACCTGGGCGTCACGGTGCTCTTTGCCGCGGCCATCGCCGCCGCAGGCCTCGCCCTCGCACGCGCCAAATTCCGCGTCTAGCCACCTAGTCATTTAAGAGCGTCCCCAATGACCAGTCTGAAATAAATCCCAAGCCTCGCTCCAAAATAGTTCGCCAAGGTTTACTATTACGCTCATAAAGTAGTATGAGGCTAACAGTGGGGGATACCATGGCAACGCAGAAAGCCTACGTCCAGGTTAAGGATCTCAAAAAGCACTACGGCGACGGTGATGCGCGCCTGACGGTACTCGATGGCATCGACACGTCCATCAATCGTGGCGAGATCTGCGTCATGCTGGGGCCTTCGGGTTCGGGCAAATCGACGTTTCTTAACCTGATCGGCGGCCTGGAGGATGCCGATGCCGGCTCTATTCTGGTGGACGGCTGCGACCTCACGGTGCTTAAGCCTACCGACCTGGGCGAGTATCGCCGCCGTGAGCTGGGCTTTGTCTTCCAGTTCTACAACCTGGTGCCCGATCTCACCATCAAGGAGAACATCGAGGTCACGGCGCACCTGTCCAAAAACCCGCTCAATGTCGACGACCTGCTGCGTTCACTGGGCCTCTACGAGCACCGCAACAAGTTTCCGCGCCAGGTTTCGGGTGGCCAGCAGCAGCGCTGTGCCATCGGCCGCGCGCTCGTCAAAAACCCGGGTCTGCTGCTGTGCGACGAGCCCACGGGCGCGCTTGATTACAAGACGTCCAAGGAAATCTTGCAGCTCATGGAGGATGTAAACCGCACCTACGGCTGCACCATCATCATTGTCACCCACAATGCCGCCATCGCGCGCATGGCAAATCGCGTGCTGCGCCTGCGCGACGGGCGCATCGTCGAGGATGAGCTCAACGAGTCGCCCGTCGCGGCCGCCGAACTCGATTGGTAGGCGGCGCCATGACACCTCTCGCAAAACGTCTCCCGCGCGAGCTGCGCCGCAATATCGGCAAGTACCTGGGAATCTTTTTGCTTATGTGCGGAAGCATCGCTCTCACCTCGGGCTTTTTGCTCGCGGCGCATTCCATCGGTTGCCTTATCGACGACATGCGCAATGCGTACACGATTGAGGACGGCCGCGTGACCACCTCCTTCGAGGCTACCGACGATCAACTCAAGGCCGCCGAGGACGCGGCCGACGACGTCGGCGGCGTCACGCTCTACAAGAATTTCTCCATCGACGCCATCATAAAAAAGGACCGCCGGCGACGACAGCACCAAGCGCACGCTGCGCACCTATGCGCACCGCACCAAGGTCGATATCGCGTCCTACTGTGAGGGCAAGGAGCCCAAGACGGATGACGAGGTGGCCATCGACCGTGTCTTTGCCACCAATAACAACCTGTCCGTGGGCGATAGAGTCGAGCTCGAGGGTCGCACCTACACCATCTGCGGCATCATGACCCAGCCCGATAGCCAGGCGCTGTTCCTCAACAATTCGGACTTTACGGTGAACACCATCACGTACGGCGTGGCCGAGGTCACCGACGCCGGCTTTGCCGCGCTTGAGGACGCCGGTGGCGCGCCTGCCTACACCTATTCCTTTATCTTTACCGATTGCGACCTCCCCACCGCGGATCGCATCGATGCGGAGCAGGATATGGTCGAGGCGCTGACCGATGCCGATGCACGCGTGGATGACCTCATCGACGCCGATTCCAACCAGGGCATTGGCTACGCACGCGACGACGTAGACGGCGACTCCATGATGTGGATGACGCTGCTCGATATCATCATCGTGATCATGGCGTTCGTCTTTGTGGTCCTTACCGACGCCACCATCGAGGAGGAGAGCGCCATCATCGGCACGCTGCTCGCCAGCGGCTATCGTCGACGCGAGATCGTGCTGCACTACCTCGCGCTTCCCGCCATCGTGGGCGTGGTCGCGGCGCTTTTGGGCACTGCGCTCGGCGTTGTGTTCTTTACCGAGCCCATGCGCAGCCTCTATTACGGCTCGTACAGCCTGCCGCCCTTCCAGGTGTACTGGAGCTGGGAGATCTTTGTGAAGTGCGCCGTGGTTCCCGCCGCCGCGCTCATCCTCATCACGCTGGTGGGTCTGCTTCGCAAAATGGGTAAGACGCCGCTGCAGTTTCTTCGCCACGAGGCGAGCGGCAAGTCTGGCACCAAGCGCGGCCTGCAGCTGTCGGAGCGCATGGGCTTTGTTTCCCGCTTCCGCCTGCGTATCTTCCTGCGCAACCTGGGCAACTTCGCCACGCTCTTCGTGGGCATCGCGTTTGCGTCGCTGCTACTGCTCTTTGGCCTGGCGATTCTGCCCACGATGACGCACTATGCGGACAACCTCGAGACAAGCCTGGTCGCCGAGCGCCAGTACACGCTCAAGGCGCCACTGGAGCTCGAGGGCACTGCCGAGGAGCGTGAGCAGTGGTCAGCACTCGAGCGCTTGCAGTCGGTTGACGGCGCGCTCCTCACCGCCGCCCAGGATGCCGATGACGAGCTTGACGACGCGGCCGATGCGGCGCAGGCGGCAGCCGATGCTGCGACCGCATCTCCGTCTGCCGAGAGCCTGACCGCAGCGCAGGACGCGCTTGCCAAGGTCCAGGACAAGAAAGATGCGCTCTACGCGCGCCTTGACGATCTTGCCGATGCCCTCGGCTGCGACCGTGACGAGGCTATCGACCTGATCGACAAGGCCTCTAAGATCGACACTGACAACGACGATATCCACCCGGTCAATACGACCGACAACGGCGCGGGCGCAATCGCGCAGGCCGAGAAATACGCCGTTTACCAGCTGCAATACGACCGCGGCGATGGTAATGGCGAGGAGACGATTTCCGTCTACGGCATTTCATCCGATTCGCGCTATTGGAAAGACCTCAACGTCGGCGATGGACGCGTCGTCTTTGGCGGCGGTCTGCTCGATAAGTTTGGCTGGAGCAAGGGCCAGAAGGTCACGCTCGGCGACAAGTACGAGGGCGAGCATTATTCCCTTGAGTACGCGGGCAAGGACTGTGCCTGGGGCTCCAAGTCGGACATGAATATCTATATGAGTATCGACGACTTTAACGAGCTGTTCGACAACGACGCCGCCTACTTTAACGGCTATGTGAGCGACGAGAAGCTCGATCTCGATGCTCGTTACTTTGCCGGCGACACCACGCCCGACGACATGCGCGCCGTGGGCGACCAGTTTATCGGCATGATGAGCAAAATGATCGGAATGATGGTTGGGCTCGCGGTGTTTATCTTCCTGCTGTTTATGTACCTGCTGACCAAGGCTGTGATCGACCACAGCGCCCGGTCGATCAGCTACATGAAAGTCTTTGGCTATCGCGATAGCGAGATCTCGCATCTGTACATCCGCTCGATCACGCTGTGCGTGGTGGCGTCGCTCGTGCTGAGTCTGCCGGTCATTATCGGCTCGCTCACGGCCATCTTTCGCTCGATGCTGCTCGCCTACAACGGCAATATCGAGATCTACGTGCCCGCTTGGTCCATGGTTGCATGCGTCGGCATTGGCTTTGCGACCTACCTGGTCGTGGCGCTGCTACACACGCGTTCTATCACGCGCGTGAGCCTGGCCGAGGCCCTCAAAGTCCAAGAGTAGTCGTTTAAGAACCTCCCCAACGACTAGGTTTCGCGCTTGACTTTGACCCTACTTTAACGGGTACCATCCTCTATGTCTGTAACGCCATATAGACCGAGGGGATAGATCTATGACCGCAACTGCACCCGCAGCACCCGCTAAGGTATACTTCACCAACTTGCGCACGCATGCTCGCGAGAGCCAGCTCGACAAGCTCAAGCGCCTCATACGTCACGCCGGTATCGAGCAGATCGACTTCGAGAACAAGTTCGTCGCTATCAAGATTCACTTTGGCGAGCTGGGCAATCTGAGCTTTTTGCGCCCCAACTACGCCCGCGCCGTCGCGGATGTCGTGAAGGAGCTGGGTGGCAAGCCCTTCCTCACCGACTGTAACACGCTCTACGTCGGTAGCCGTAAAAACGCGCTCGAGCACATCGATACCGCCTATCAGAACGGCTTTACCCCGTATGCCACGGGTTGCCAGATCATCATCGCCGACGGCCTCAAGGGTACCGACGAGGCACTCGTCCCGGTCGAGGGCGGCGAGTACGTGCGCGAGGCCAAGATCGGTCGGGCACTCATGGATGCCGATATCGTGATCAGCCTCACGCACTTTAAAGGCCATGAGCAGGCCGGCTTTGGCGGCGCCATGAAGAACCTGGGCATGGGCGGCGGCAGCCGCGCCGGCAAGATGGAGCAGCATGCCGCCGGCAAGCCGAACGTCGCGACCGAGCACTGTATTGGCTGCCGTGCCTGCGAAAAGGTCTGTGCGCACAGCGCTATCTCGTTTGACGACACCCGTGAGCGCGAGCTCGCCAACGGCAACACCCGTACGGTTCACGTTGCCGCTATCGACCATGATCGCTGCGTGGGCTGCGGCCGCTGCATCGGCGTGTGCAACCAGGACGCCATCAAGCCCGGCCATGACGCTGCGGCCGACGTGCTCAACTGCAAGATCGCCGAGTATACGAAGGCCGTTGTCGACGGCCGTCCGAGCTTCCATATTTCGCTTGCCATGGACATCAGCCCCAACTGCGATTGCCATCCCGAAAACGATACGCCTATCGTCAACGACATCGGCATGTTCGCGAGCTTCGACCCGGTCGCCATCGACCAGGCCTGTGCCGATGCCGTCATGGCATCCGAGCCGCTGCCCAACACCGAGCTTACCGATAGCGCGGCCAAGATGGAGCACAACCACGAGCATCTGGAGGGCGATCAGGCCAAGGACCCCTTCTGCATCACGCATCCCGACACCGACTGGCGCACCTGCATCGCGCACGCCGAGAAGATCGGCCTGGGCACGAGCAAGTACGAGCTCATCGAGGTCAAGTAGCACCTGTCCATTGGACATATCAAGCGCTTTTGTAGCGCAACGTTAGCAAAAGCCGCCCGTGAGCACAGCGCTCGCGGGCGGCTTTCCGGAAGTATGCGGCAAATTTCGAGACCGCCGAGCACACGACATTTTTTGGCAACAAAACCCCTGATAAATTGTTGGTAAAACTGCGGTCTGGTCGGCAGTTCCAGATTTTGTCGCATACTTCCGAAAATAGGGGGTCAGATAAAGCACCAGACGTTGCTTTTTGCCTAAAAATACTCGTCGAGGAAGTCGTCGACCGTGTTCCAGTAGAGCTCGGGGTCAACTTGCGCACTCTTGGCGTGGGTGGCGCCATGGATGGTGAGCTTTTGCTTGACCTTGCTGGCGCACGCGTCGTAGTTTTGGTCGAGCATACTGTACGGCACAAAGGTGTCCTGGTCGCCGTGGATAAACAGCATGGGAACCGTCGCGTGTTTGAGTTGCTCCACACTGCTCGCCTTATGAAAGTCGTAGCCCGCGCGCACGTTGCACACCAAGTTTGCTACATCGAGCAAGGGAAAGCTGGGCAGGCCGAACACGTCCTTGAGCTGCAGAGAAAACTCGTCCCAAACACTCGTATAACCACAGTCCTCGATAATGCATTTTACGTTTGCGGGCAGAGATTCCCCCGCGACGTTCATGGCAGTTGCTGCACCCATCGACTCGCCAAAGACCAGGATGCGCGCCTCGGGGTCAGCCTGAACGATCCGCCCAATCCATGCGACGACATCGAGCCGCTCGGGCCAGCCCATGCCGATATAGTCGCCGCCGGAGCGCTCGTGGGCGCGGGCGGCAGGCGCGAGCACGTTCATGCCGCGGTCGTGGAAGCGCTTGGCGTATCGGGCCATGCCGATGGGCTCGTTGGTATATCCATGCAGGCAGACGGCATAATCGTGGGTGTTCTCCGAGGCGGCAAAATACCAAGCGGCGAGCTCGGTTCCGTCATCTGCGGTAAGGCTGCTGCTCTCGCGATTCTCTTTAAACCACGCCCGCGCCTCGGTTTCCTCGGCATCCGGCTGCTCGCCTTCTTTGTCGTTCTTGCTATCCTGCATCATCTTCATGGTGTACGGCGCTTGGGGATTCAGCGCGAAGTCAAACAGAAAGTTGCCGGCAAATCCGAGCAGCGCAACGACAACCACCAGCGCAACGATGCCGGCTATCTTGAGCTTTCGATGGGAACGTGCGTTTTGAGCCATACGGTATTCTCCTATAAGATGTTAATACATCAACATTTAATGCAAGCGCATTATGGACGTTCGCCGTTGATGCGTCAACAGGCAAAGAATGGGTAAACAAAGGGTCGCGTATGGTGCAAATTTCGCACGTACCTAGACGCTTTGATATAGTGTTGAGAACTCTTTACGTTGGAGGATGTAACCGGCATGTCCGATTCGAGCGACAGTTCTAAGCCGCGACCCAAGACCGCGGCCGTTCCACACTACACGGTGGGCGAGGAGATCATGAACTCCGTCACCCATGGTGTCGGCTGCCTGCTGGGTATCGCGGGCCTGGTGCTCCTGATCGTATTCGCTGCCCTGCGCGGCGGGGGCCCGGCACACATGGCCGCGGCGATTGTCTATGGTGTCAGCATTATTCTCGAATATCTGGCCTCTACGCTCTACCACGCGATTCAGCCCGCGCGCGCCAAGCGCGTCTTTCGCATCATTGACCACAGCTGCATCTACTTGCTCATAGCCGGCAGCTATACGCCGTTTTGCCTCATCACGCTCGCAAACGACGGCGGTCCTGCGCTGTTCTTTGCCGTATGGGCCATCGCCATTATCGGCATCGCCCTCGAGTGCTTTATGCGCGAGCGTCAACCGCACTGGGTAAGTGGCTTGGTCTACCTGCTGATGGGCTGGCTCGTTGTCTTTAAGCTGCCCGAACTTGTGGTGCTGCTCAACCCCGTGGCACTTGCCCTGCTCGCCGTCGGCGGCGTGTGCTACACCGCGGGCGTGCCGTTCTATATCGCCAAAAACGTACGCTATCTGCACAGCGTGTTTCACCTGTGGGTGCTCGCCGGCAGCATCTTCCAGTTCATGGCGGTGATCCTCTTCGTAATCTAGCGACCATGCCTGCGCGCCCGCGTCCTCGTTTGGGTGCCGGCGCAATTGCCGTATCCGCCACCAACGTTTTACCCTAACGTCCCGAATCTTGGAGGTTCGAGAAACTCCCGATGGACATAACCATCTCCCTTATCACCACCCTCGTTTTGACCCTCATCAACGGCTACTTCTCTATGTCCGAGATGGCGCTCACCACGGCAAAGCGCGCTGTGCTGGAGCACGAGGCCGAGGAAGGCGACAAACGCGCCGAGCGCGCCATTAAGCTGGCCGCCGATTCCGATCAGCTGCTCGCCACCATCCAGGTCGCCATCACGCTCGTGGGCTTTGCCTCGTCCGCCGTCGCCTCGACGAGCCTGTCCGACCCGCTTGCCACGTGGCTCATGAGCTTTGGCATCGCGCCGCTTTCCGCCATCGCGCGCGGCCTGGCGCCGGTCATCATCACCGTCGCCGTCGCTTTTGTGTCAATCGTGATCGGCGAGCTCGTGCCCAAGCGCATCGGCCTGGCTAATGCCGAAGGCGTATCCAAGCAGGTCGTGGGACCGCTCTCCGTGTTCCAAAAGATCGCCCGCCCGCTCGTGTGGCTGACCGGTGCCTGCTCCGACGGCCTGGCCCGTATCCTGCGCATCAAGAGCGCCGACGACCGCCAAAACGTCTCGGAGGAAGAGATCAAATACATGGTCTCGGAACAGGACGATCTACTCGACGAGGAAAAGCGCATGATCCACGAGATCTTCGACCTGGGCGACACCGTTGCCCGCGAGGTCATGGTGCCGCGCGTGGACACCACCATGTGCGAGGATGACGAGACGGTCGCCGACGTGCTGTCCGCCATGCGCCAGACCGGCTTTAGCCGCATCCCCGTCTATCACGAGGATCCCGACAACGTCGTGGGCATCGCGCACATCAAGGACCTGATCCAGCCTTCGCTCGACGGCAAGGGCGACCAGCCCATCGCCGACTTTTTGCGCGACGCCACCTTTGTGCCCGACACCAAGGACATCCTGCCGCTGCTGTCCGAGATGCAGACCTCGCACGACCAGATCGTAGTGGTCGTGGACGAGTACGGTGGCACGGCCGGCATCATCACCATCGAGGACATCGTCGAGGAGATCGTGGGCGAGATCGAGGACGAGTTTGACCCCGACAACAAGTACCTCACGCGCCTTTCGCGCCGCGAGTGGCTTGTCGATGGGCGTTTTTCGTGCGATGACGCGATTGACCTTGGTTGGCCGCTCGAGGAAAGCGATGATTATGAGACCATCGCCGGCTGGATTTTGGAGCTTTGCGACTCGGTGCCCGACATCGGAGAGGTGTTTGAGGTCGCGGGGTACAAGTTCAAGGTACAGTCGATGCGTGGCCAGCGCATCTCGCTCATTCGCGTGATCGCTCCGGCCGAAACCGATAAGAAAGATTCCGAGTCCTCGGCAGATAAGCCGGCGGCGTCGGGCGCGGGCTCTGCGGACCCGCACGACGGCGACGAGTAGGGCAAGGACGAGTAGGGGAGAGTTATGGCAGGCCTGTTCAACATCCTTAAGGTCACCGTCAGCGAGGACAAGATCTGCGCGCATGTGCTGGTGAACCCCGGCATGCCGCTTATGACTTCGGAGGACATCGAGGCCACGGCGCGCGTGTACTACCTGGTGCCGGCGATTGCCAAGCATCTGTGCCTGGGCGATTCCGGCCGCGAGTTCCAGGACTGCATGGGTCAGACCGAGCTCTGCCATCTGCTGGAGCACGTGACGGTCGAGCTCATGAACGAGACCGGTCTTGCCGGTAGCATCTCGTGCGGCCGCACACGCGTAAGCGAGCATGACGAGCGTGTCTTTGAGGTCGAGCTTTCGTGCCCCGACGACGCACTGGCCATCGGTGCGCTGTCGTCGGCCACCTTTATGATGGATTGGGCCTATCTGCACGCCGACCAGCCCGCCCCCGATGTGGACGGCACGGTCGCGGGCCTGCGCAACCTGGTGCTGGGCATGCGTGCCGAGGCCGAGGGCAAGGACCCGCACGAGGCCGTTGCCGCTGCGAACGGCGAAGATACTGCCGAGGACGAGGGCGCTGACGAGGGCGATGTGCCGGTTGACGCCGAGCCCGTTGCCGATGCGACCGCCGAGCCCGTTTCCACCGAGCCCCAGGGCGTCCCCAACTTTGACGACGAGCCCCAGGTGGCGATTGATACCGAGGGCGCGGTTGCCGAGAACCACGAGGCCTCCGCTGCCGTCTTTGGCGGTGCGGCGACGGTTCCGGCGGGACCTGCGCATGAGGGCGGCCTGCCGCTCGTGGACGGCGCCGGCGAGGACCCGGGTGCCACGGTGGCCATGCCGGCTATGCCTCAGGAGTAGGCCTACGCGTTTATCACCATCACGTACCTGCGCCTTTGCCGTACGCAGATGAGCGGAGCGGCAAGTGATGCGCTGCGGGTATAATGGACAGCATTCAAACGGTGGGCACCGACGTGCCCGCAGGAGAGGAATGATCATGGGTAAGACTTTCAGCTTTGTCTCCGGCGCACTTTTTGGTGCTGCTGCTGGCGCTATTATCGGCGTTGCTCTGGCCCCGCGCTCGGGCGCCGAAACCCGCGCCATGGCTGCCGATATCGCCAACGACGCCTGGGACAATATGCGCGACACCTACGAGCACGGCGCCGAGGAGGCCCGTGCTGCGGTGAATGACTTTGGCCCGATGGTCGACGCCAAGACCGACGACCTGCGCGCCAAGGTCGACCTGGCCCGCGAGCGCATGGACCAGCTGCGCGAGCAGCTCAACGACGCCATTTCGGGTGGCAACGTGACGCCTGCCGCCGACGTCGTGGTCGAGAACGCCGTCGAGGCTGATGCCGGGGCTGCGGAACCCTCGACCGAGGCATAATGCGCGCTGGGGATTTTGTCGGCGCCAAGATCTATCGCAAGCCTACCGAGGACAAGCGCACCAAAAAGGACGGCACGCCGCGCAGCCCCAAAAAGCTCGGAAAGATTCACTTTCCGGTCTTTACCCCGGGCGGTACGCGCGTGGTCGGCTTTATGGTCCGCCAGTCCGATATCGCGGGCATGATCGAGCGTCCCGACCGATTCGTAGCGCTCGACGCCATTGGTGTCTACGAGGGCGCCATCGCGGTTGACGACGTCAAGGGCACCTACGATACCGCTGCGGCCAAGCGCCTCGACATCAACCTGGACGATTGCATCATCTGGGTCGGTATGGACGTGCGCACGGAATCGGGCGACGTCGTGGGCTATTGCTCGGACGTTGAGTTCAAGCCGCGCTCGGGCATCGTGCAGGCATTCTATGTGACCGCCGGCGCTGCTTCGAGTGTTTTGGTTGGTGACACGCAGGTGCCGCCGACGATGCTGCGCGGCTACGAGAACGGCGCGATGGTCGTCTCGGACGAGGTCAAGTCGCTCGGGTATTCGGGCGGTGCGGCTGCCAAGGCCGCCGAGGCCAGCGTCGTGGTGGGCGACAAGGTCAAAAAGGGCGCCAAGGTGCTCGATGACAAGGGATCGGTCGCCGTGGACAAGGGCAGCCGCGCACTGGGCAAGCAGCTCGGCAAGACGCGCGGTATGTTCAAGGCCTTTAAGGACGAATACCAAAAGGCGAGCGGAGGCTCGTCAAAAGCTACAAAATAGCGACGTACCAAATGATGGGAGGCAAGCCGGAGACCTGTTGCTCCGGCTTGCTGTGTTTATGGGGGAGGGCACATGCGCCAAAACGGATCCAACTTAAACGGGCGTTCGGGTGCGCGTCCGACGGCGCGCCGCGACCTGGGGCAGCTGCCCAGCGGTCAGCGCCGCCGTCACCGTAAGCCCGGCGCGATGTATCTCAACCATAGCCGCGGCTTTAGCGATCGCAGCGCGCGCATCGGCAACAGCCGCACACCCCGTCGTCCGTCTCGCCTGCCCTACGCGCTCATCGCCGTGGGTTGCGCGCTCGTGCTGTTTATCGCTGCCGTCGTGGGCTACGTCAACCGCAGTGTGGACGTGGAGCTCAACGGCCAGAAGACAGCGGTGCGTGTGGGCTCTACGCTGCAGAATCTCATCGACGACCAGGAGTTGACTGACACCTACGACGCAGGCGACCTGCTGGCCGTCGATGACAGCGTGCTCAAGCGCCATGGGGGCGAAAAGCTGTCGGTGAAGGTCGACGGCAAGCGCGTGAAGCAGGGCAAATGGGATAGCCGCGAACTTGAGGGCGGCGAGAAGGTGACGGTCAAGGATGGCCGTAACACCTACGAGAAGCACGAGGTTCAGGCTACGGTTATCGAGCCCAAGCTCAAGGTCGAGGGTACGGGCGCTATCGAGTATGTGCAGACGTGGGGTGTCCAGGGCCGCTCCGAGGTGTGGGTCGGCGAGCAATCGGGCAAGACACAGGACCGCGGCGAGGTCGTGCCCGCCACCGATTGCGTCGTTGCGTGCGCCAGCGTGGCGCCCAAGGGCAACAAAAAGTACGTGGCGCTGACGTTTGACGAGGGTCCGAGCAGCGCTACCAAGCAGATCTTGCAGGTACTCAAGGAAAAGGGCGTCACCGCGACGTTCTTCCTGTCGGGCGATGCGGCCGAGGCATCGCCTGCCACGGCCAAGGCGATTGTCGATGCCGGGTGCGAGATCGGATCCAACAGCTACAGCGACGATTCGCTCAAGGGTCAGGACCGTGAGGCGGTACGCGAACAGATCACGAAAGGCACCGATGCGATTAAGTCGGCGACCGGCGTGAAGACGATGCTGCTGCGTGCTCCCTATGCTGCCTTTGACGAGCAAAACTGGATTGATGCGATGGACTTGGTCTCCGCCGTGGTCTCGTGGAATATTGACTCGGGCGACTGGCTGCTCAACGGTGCCGACGAGCAGGTCTCGACGGTGCTCGATTCGGTGACGCCGGGCAATATCGTGCTGCTCACCGATAGAGACGAATGCGCCGAGCAGACGCTCGAGGCGCTGCCGCAGATTATCGACGGCCTCATTGCCGACGGCTACAAGATCGTGACGCTCAGCGACCTGGTCAAGACGGACACGTCGCTGAGAAAAAAAGCTCACCTCGCTGACGAAGGTCACCATGCCCAAGGATGCCGTGTTCCCCCAACTTGCCGAGGACAACGACACCGCAGAGTAGTTATTGGGTAGTCATTTAAGAACGTCCCCAATGACTATGTCACGGATGCGTCAGCCTTTGGTATGCCTGCGATGTGCAGCGCATAAATTTGGCGCCACAGCGCGATGCTGATGCTATAGTTACTGCGGATAATAAGGGTCAAGAGAAAGGTTACAGGTGAAATCCAAACCTCGACCATACAGTCGATGACCCCATGCAGGTGCTTTCTGCGCATGCACGGGGTGTGAGCGCCGAGCGGCGTGCCGCCCGCGCATGCGTATACATATCTAAAAGTCCACGGATGGCGCGCCGGCATGGCCGCGTCCGGAGGAATAATGATGGGGAGCACCATTGAATTATCTGAGTGAGATGCTCAAATTGCCGGTCTTGGACGTCGACGGCGAAAAGCTCGGCGTGGTCAACGATTTTGGTATTGCTACCGGCGAAGTTTTTCCGCACGTGACGTCGCTCGCGTTCCGCGGACCCGGCAAGACGCCGTTTATGATCAGTTGGCGCAAATGGGTCGACCGTATCGACGAGACGGGCGTGTACCTTAAGGCGTCGGCCACCGAAATCCGTTTTTCGTACCTGCAGCCGACCGAGCTCTTGCTCGCACGCGACGTGCTCAACAAGCAGATCGTCGACACGCAGGGCATGAAGGTCGTGCGCGTAAACGACATCAAGTTTTCCATGTCGGGCGAAAACCAGCTGCGCCTGCTGGGTGCCGAGGTCGGTGCCCGCGGTCTGCTACGCGCCATCAGCCCCGCGCTCGAGCATATCGTCGAAGGCTTTATGAAGCACCTGGGTAAGCCGCTCAGTGAGGACATCATCGCTTGGTCCTACATGGACCTGCTCGATCGCTCGACTAAGAACATCCAGCTCTCGGTGTCGCACAAGACGCTCGGCGAGCTGCACCCTGCCGACATCGCCGACATTATCGAGCAGCTCGACCCACGTCTGCGTGCGCAGGTGTTTGCGCAGCTCGATACTGCCCAGGCCGCCGAGGCCATCTCGGAGTTCGATGACGACGAGCTTATGACCGAGATGCTCGAGGGCCTGTCCGACACCGACGCATCGTCGATGCTGGCCATGATGGACCCGGACGACGCTGCCGACCTGATCGACGAGCTCGATTACGAGAAGGCCGAGAAGCTCCTGCGCCTGATGGGCGTCAAGGAGGAGAAGGCGATTCGTAATCTGCTGGGGTATGAGGACAACACCGCCGGCCGCATCATGACCTCGGAGTTTGTCTCCCTGCCCGCGACGGCAACGGTCGGTGATGCCATCGAGGCGATTCGCGAGCTCGACGAGGACTTCGAAAGCGTCTACTACGTCTATACCGAGGATCCGAGCGGCATGCTGACTGGCGTGCTTTCGCTGCGCACGCTGATCGTGGCCGATCGCGACGCCACGCTGGGCCAGCTGGCCTATCGCGACCTGGTTTATGTGTCGCCCGACGACGACCAGGAAGACGTAACGGACGAGATGACCAAGTATGACCTGGTCGCTATCCCCGTCTGCGACGAGAACCGTCATATCCTGGGTATCGTAACCTTCGACGACGCCATGGACGTTATCGCCGAGGAGCATCAGGAGGACCTGCAGATCGCCGGTGTCGGCTCGGGCGACAGCGCGTCGGACGACTCGACGAACGTGCTCAGCTGGTTCGTGCATCGCCAGTACTGGGTTGTTGTATGGGGCATCGCGTCGTGCATCATGGCGACCGTGCTGGGGACGGCGCTCGGCTCCGCGCATCTGGTGGTGTTCCCCATGTGCGCCATGCCGCTCGTGCTGCTGGCGGCCTCGCGCATGGTGTCGTTCGTCAAGAACTACTTCCTGGAGTATGACGGTCACGACGACGAGCCCAAGCCGTATCTGGGGTTCTTCTTCCAGAGCACGGGCATGGGCCTGATTCTGTCACTCGTGACCTACCTGTGCGCCCAGCTGGTGCGCACCGCTGCGTTCCTCGATGCGCCCATGTTTGAGGAGCAGCTCTTTACCGGGTGCTTTAATATCGCTGCCATTATTTGCCTGGTTGGCAACATGAGCGCCGTGATTTACCTGATGGTGCTGTTCTGGCGTGACGAGCATGACCTCAACACGTCGGGCACCGCCATGAACGTTATTGCCGTCATGATCTCGTGTGTGGCGTATTGCATCGCCGCGGTGCTGCTCGCCATGTCAGTCATGGGCTAGGTGGTCGCGTGCAAAATACCAAGCAAAAGTCGGGCACCAAGCAAAAGCTGACCATCGCGGCCATCTTTGGCGCTATGGGTCCCGGTCTGCTGGCGGCGCTTTCGGGCAATGACGCCGGCGGCATTGCAACGTATTCCAGCGCGGGCGCCAGCTATGGCTATAAGATGCTCTGGATGCTTCCCGTCATGACTGTGCTGCTCATCGTGACGCAGGAGACCGCGGCGCGCTGCGGCTGCGTCACGGGCAAGGGCCTGGCATCGCTCATTCGCGAGCGCTTTGGCGTGCGCAAGAGTGTACTTGCTATGGCGGCGCTGTTGATCGCCAACACGGCTGTGACCATTTCGGAGTTTGCGGGCATCGCCAGCGGCCTTGCTCTTTTTGGCGTGCCGGCGAGCATCTCGGTGCCGTTGGTGGCGCTGCTGGTATGGATGCTTACCATGTCGGGTAGTTTCCAGCGCATCGAGAAGATTCTGCTGCTGGTGAGCTGCGTGTTCGTGACCTACATCGTCGCCGCGTTTATGGCTGGCCCCAACTGGGGTGAGGTCGCGGTCGACCTGGTCGTGCCCAACATTCAAAATGACCCCAGCTACGTGTCGCTCGTGGTCGCAACGATCGGTACCACCATCGCGCCGTGGATGATTTTCTTGGCGCAGAACAACGTGGTCGATAAGAATGCGGGCGAGGACGACATCGTGCTGCAGCGTATTGATACCGTGAGCGGCTCGATCGCTGCCGATATCATTGCCGGCTTTATTATCATCACGACCGGCACGGTGTTGTTCCCGGCGGGTATTCAGATTAGCGATGCTGCCGATGCTGCCCGCGCGCTGGAGCCTATTGCGGGTCAGTGGTCTACGGTACTGTTTGCCTCGGGCCTGGTCGCGGCGAGCTTCTTGGCTGCCTGCGTGCTGCCGGGCGTTACGTCGAGCGCTATCTGCGAGGCATTTGGCTGGGAGCGCGGTGCCGATCGCAGCTGGGACGAGGCCCCGGTCTATCGCGGCATCATTACGGCCATCATCGGCATCTCTGCCGTGCTGGTGCTTATGCCCGGCGTCGATCTGTTCCAGATTATGATGACCTCGCAGGTCATCAATGGCGTGCTGCTGCCCGTGGTTCTGGTGTTCCAGGTGGTTATTGCCGCTGACCGTCACATTATGGGCACTAACCGCAACGGCCGCGTGTGGAATGTGCTCACTTGGGCGACTATCGCCGTGATTACGGTGTTGACGGTCGTCATGTTTGTGCTGCAAGCGATGGGCTACAGCGCTTAGCGCCCACTTTTGCTTCCGAACAGGCCGTAGCGATGGACTGCGGCCTGTTTTTTGGCCCGCTATAGGGCGTTAGTTATATGGCAGTGGACAAAAAATGCCAAATATGAGTACTGTTGCCTTGCCGATAGCATTTACGACCAAGAAAATAATGAACATAGTTAAGAATCTGTTTATTAAAAGCGGGTCTCCAAGTCCTAAGCCGGCCATTCTGGTCAACTGGAAGGGTCGTGCGCGGTAGCGCGCAGAGATGTGGTGTAAGAGGCGGGGAATGCCCCGCCTCCGCCCTTTCTTGAAAGGGAGGGGACACCGCCTAGAATTCGTCGTTGGAGTAATGAAGGTGACGAATGGAAGGAAAGGCGA